>Ga0209344_10000159_pt1 | contig 139808 bp, 136 predicted proteins | sample Cruoilmetagenom6_FD_187293 | JGI IMG/M metagenome (GOLD analysis project Ga0209344, IMG submission 187293) | Oil polluted marine microbial communities from Coal Oil Point, Santa Barbara, California, USA - Santa Barbara Oil Seep Sample 6 (SPAdes)... | ecosystem: Environmental > Aquatic >... | reverse complement strand
TGGTTACCCCATCACCATCGCAATCTAGAGCTTCCCATACGGCACTTGGAGTAAGAGTTACACTTGCTGCCAAATAGGAACATGCATCTAGTGGATCTGTATTGTCTGTAGTTTCATCTCCATTGGTTACCCCATCGCCATCACAATCTAGAGCCTTCCAACTAGCAGATTGTGCTAGTGTTACGCTTGATGCTTTATAGGAACAACCGTCTAATGGATCTGTACAATCATTTATTTCTTTTCCATTAGTTACGCCATCACCATCACAATCCAAAGCCTTCCAACTAGCAGATTGTGCTAGTGTTACGCTTGATGCTTTATAGGAACAACCGTCTAATGGATCTGTACAATCATTTATTTCTTTTCCATTAGTTACGCCATCACCATCACAATCCAAAGCCTTCCAACTAGCAGATTGTGCTAGTGTTACGCTTGATGCTTTATAGGAACAACCGTCTAATGGATCTGTACAATCATTTATTTCTTTTCCATTAGTTACGCCATCACCATCACAATCCAAAGCCTTCCAATTAGCAGATTGTGCTAGTGTTACGCTTGATGCTTTATAGGAACAACCGTCTAATGGATCTGTACAATCATTTATTTCTTTTCCATTAGTTACGCCATCACCATCACAATCCAAGGCCTTCCAACTAGCAGATTGTGCTACTGTTACGCTTGATGCTTTATAGGAACAACCATCTAATGGATCTGTACAATCAATTGTTTCTAGAGCATCCGTAACACCATCACCGTCTGAATCTTTCGGATTAAAATTATTCTTAGCAGCGATTACATTAAAAGATGAAAGTAGTATTATAAATAAAAATGCAAAGAAAGAAACATACCTCTTAAAGAATGTTCTGCTTAATACAAAAGTAAAGTTTTCCATATATGATAGTTTTTTAACTCATCACCATGGCATTTTAAGGAAAAGTTTATTTCTAAAGACTTGGGGACTTCTTAGTAAACTACCTCAAATTTAAATGTAATTTTTAAATACTTCGACAGAATCATTCTCATATATTACTTAGTCTCTTTGAATTACTTAATTAATCGTTTAAATGTCAATACAAGAGAATTAAAACCTACACAACACTAGACAAATAGCACTTTTACCCGTTTTGTGTAAAACAATTAATCTTTATAAAAAGTAGTTTTATCGAAAATATATCATCCCAATTAATACAATCATTAAAAATTATCATCTTAAATTGACAAAGCACTTATTCTATAATTTAACTTACTTTTGTTGTAAATATTTTTTTAAATGAATTTTGAAAAACAAATAGGAAAAAGAAGAACTTTTGGAATTATTTCTCATCCAGATGCAGGTAAAACAACTTTAACAGAAAAGTTACTTCTTTTCGGTGGTGCAATACAAGAAGCTGGAGCAGTAAAAAACAATAAAATAAAAAAAACTGCTACCAGTGATTTTATGGAAATTGAAAGACAAAGGGGGATTTCTGTTGCAACCTCTGTACTTGCATTTATATATAAGGATAAAAAAATAAATATACTAGACACACCAGGACACAAAGATTTTGCTGAAGATACTTTTAGAACTTTAACTGCCGTTGACAGCGTTATTGTTGTTATTGATGTTGCAAAAGGTGTTGAGGAGCAAACTGAAAAGTTAGTTGAAGTTTGTAGAATGCGTAAAATTCCGATCATTGTTTTTATTAATAAATTAGACCGTGAAGGAAAGGACGCTTTTGATTTACTTGATGAAGTAGAACAGAAACTAGGATTGTCTGTCACTCCGCTTAGTTTCCCTATTGGTATGGGGTACGATTTTAAAGGAATCTATAATATCTATGAAAAAAATATTAACCTTTTTAGTGGTGACAGTAAAAAAAATATTGAAGAAACCATTGCTTTTGATGATGTCCAAAGTTCAGAGTTAGAAGGTGTAATTGGAGAAAAAGCAGCAAGTACATTAAGGGATGATTTAGAGCTAGTAGATGGTGTTTATCCAAAGTTCAGTAAAGAAAAATACCTAGCTAGTGAACAACAACCCGTGTTTTTTGGTTCTGCACTTAACAATTTTGGTGTCCGCGAATTACTAGATTGTTTTATAGAAATAGCTCCTTCTCCTAGACCAAAAAAGGCAGAGGAGCGCATAGTGGTTGCCAATGAAAAAGATTTTACTGGCTTTGTATTTAAGATTCATGCCAATATGGATCCTAAGCACAGGGATAGATTAGCGTTTATTAAAATTGTTTCCGGAACTTTTGAAAGAAACAAACCATACTTACATGTTAGGAACAATAAAAAATTAAAATTTTCTAGTCCAAATGCTTTCTTTGCAGAAAAAAAAGAAATTGTAGATATATCGTATCCAGGTGATATTGTAGGCCTACATGATACAGGCAATTTTAAAATTGGAGATACGTTAACTGAAGGAGAAAAATTACACTACAAAGGAATCCCTAGCTTTTCACCTGAACATTTTAGATATATTAACAATGCAGACCCTATGAAAGCAAAACCTTTATACAAAGGAATTGATCAATTAATGGATGAAGGTGTTGCTCAGCTTTTTACGTTAGAAATGAATGGAAGGAAAATTATTGGAACTGTAGGTGCATTACAATTTGAAGTAATTCAGTATAGATTAGAACATGAATACGGCGCCAAATGTACGTATGAAAACTTCCCCGTACATAAAGCTTGTTGGGTAGACCCAAACGATAAAAACAATGAAGAGTTTAAAGAATTTAAACGTGTTAAACAGAAATTTTTGGCAAAGGACAAACAAGGGCAGTTGGTATTTTTAGCTGACTCACAATTTTCCTTACAAATGACACAACAAAAATACCCAAGCGTAAAACTACATTTCACATCTGAATTTGAATAAATTTAAACTCAAAGCATCGTAAAACAAAAAACCACGCAAATTGCGTGGTTTTTATTTTTATGCTTCTCCCGTAGGACCGAAATTTATTGGTATTGAAGGCTGTTCATAATCTTTAATAGTTCCGTGAGCTTTTTCAAAACGTTGCACATTATCATTTAATGCTTTTAAGAACTTTTTAGCATGTTGCGGAGTAAGTATTATTCTACTCTTCACTTTTGCTTTTGGTGCTCCAGGCATCATACTAATAAAATCTACCACAAATTCTGAAACCGAATGATTAATAATCGCTAAATTGGAATAAATCCCTTCAGCAGTCTTTTCATCAAGTTCAATATTAATTTGCTTTTGGTTTTGATTATTATCACTCATAAAACTTAAAATTTAAACTCTTCTTTTCGAGCCATAATCTCATCGTATTCCTCTTTAGATCCTACAATGATACTATCGTAATCTCGCATACCAGTTCCTGCTGGAATTTTATGTCCAACAATAACATTTTCTTTTAATCCTTCTAAGTTATCAATTTTACCAGCTACTGCTGCTTCGTTTAATACTTTAGTTGTCTCTTGGAATGATGCCGCAGAGATAAAAGATTTAGTCTGTAAAGATGCTCTAGTAATACCCTGTAAGATTGGTGTTGCAGTTGCAGCAACAGCATCTCTTGCAGATACTATGGCCTTATCTGAACGTTTCAAAATAGAGTTTTCATCTCTTAATTCTCTAGCTGTAATAATTTGTCCAGCTTTTAAACTATCAGATTCTCCTGCTTCTTCAACTACTTTTTTTCCGTATATCTCGTCATTTTCTTTAATAAAGTCTTCTTTATGTGCTAATTGATTTTCTAAGAAAATAGTATCTCCTGGATCCTGAATACGAACTTTACGCATCATTTGTCTTACAACAACTTCAAAATGTTTATCGTTAATTTTCACACCCTGTAAACGGTATACTTCCTGAACTTCATTCACTAAGTACTGTTGTACAGCAGAAGGTCCTTTTATTGCTAAAATATCTGCAGGAGTAATAGAACCATCAGACAATGGCATACCTGCTCTAACATAATCATTTTCTTGTACAAGAATCTGATTTGATAATTTCACCAAATACTTCTTAACATCACCTAACTTAGATTCTATTATAATCTCACGGTTTCCTCTTTTTATTTTACCAAAAGAAACAACACCATCAATCTCAGAAACAACAGCTGGATTAGAAGGGTTACGAGCTTCAAAAAGTTCTGTAACTCTTGGAAGACCACCAGTAATATCTCCAGACTTAGCAGATTTACGAGGAATCTTAACTAAAGTCATCCCTTCTTTAACCTTATCGTTATCATCCACCATAATGTGAGATCCAACAGGAAGGTTATAGGAACGCAATACTTCATCTTTACTATTCTTAACTAGTAAAGTTGGTATTAATTTTTTGTTTCTAGATTCTGAAATTACTTTTTCTTGGAAACCTGTTTGTTCATCTATTTCTACTTGGTAGGTAACTCCTTGGTCAATGTTCTCATACGAAACTTTACCAGTAAATTCAGATACAATAACACCGTTATATGGGTCCCATGAACAAATAACATCTCCTTTGCTCACTTTTACGCCATTTTGTATAGCCAATTGTGAACCGTAAGGAATATTATTTGTACTTAAGGTAATCCCTGTTTTAGGATCTACTATTTTTATTTCTGATGTTCTAGAAATAACGATTTCTACCTTATTACCTTCATTATCTTCCCCATTAACAGTTCTTAAATCTTCTATTTCTGCAGTACCAGAAAACTTAGCTTCTAATTTGTTAACTTCTGAAATGTTACCTGCAATACCACCCACGTGGAATGTACGCAGTGTTAACTGTGTTCCTGGTTCACCAATAGATTGTGCAGCAACAACACCAACAGCTTCTCCTCTTTGCACCATTTTATTGGTTGAAAGGTTTCTTCCGTAACATTTACCACAGATTCCTTTTTCTGCTTCACATGATAATGCTGAACGTACTTCAACACTCTCTATAGGTGAAGCTTGAACTTTCCTAACATCAGATTCAACTATTAACTGTCCTGCAGTTAATACTAATTCTTCTGTAAGTGGGTTGTATACATTATGCAAAGAAACTCTACCTAATATACGCTCCCCTAAAGTTTCAACAATCTCTTCATTTTTCTTTAAAGCAGTAACTTCTATACCTCTAAGCGTTCCACAATCTTCTGTATTAATAATGACATCTTGAGAAACATCTACTAGACGACGAGTTAAGTAACCAGCATCTGCAGTTTTTAAGGCTGTATCTGCAAGTCCTTTACGCGCACCGTGTGTTGATATAAAGTATTCCAAAATTGATAACCCTTCCTTAAAGTTAGAAAGAATTGGATTTTCAATAATTTCACCACCACCAGCTGTAGATTTTTTAGGTTTTGCCATTAATCCACGCATACCAGTTAACTGACGAATCTGCTCTTTAGAACCCCTTGCACCAGAATCAAGCATCATATATACCGAGTTAAACCCTTGCTGATCTTCACGAATACGTTTCATTGCTAATTCTGTAAGCATTGCATTGGTAGATGTCCATACATCAATTACCTGATTGTAACGCTCATTGTTAGTAATAAGACCCATATTGTAGTTTGCCATAATACCGTCTACTTGAACGTTGGCATCTGCAATCATCTCATGTTTTTCCTGCGGAATAATAATATCTCCTAAACTAAAAGAAAGACCACCTTTAAAGGCAAACTCATATCCTAAAGTTTTAATCTTATCCAAGAATTCTGCAGTAGTTGGCACATCTGTAACCGCTAAAATACCACCAATAATATCTCTTAAAGATTTTTTATTTAATACATCATTAATATAACCTGCTTGTTCTGGCACCATTATATTAAACAATACTCTACCTACCGTAGTTGGTATAATTTGGTTTACAAGTTCTCCTTCTTCATTGAAATCTTTTGCACGAACCTTAATACCTGCATTCAAATCAACTCGTTCCTCATTAAAAGCGATAACTACTTCTTCATAAGAATAAAAAGTTAACCCCTCACCTTTAATTGGCACCTCTGGCGTAGATTTTCTTTCTTTGGTCATATAGTAAAGACCCAAAACCATATCCTGAGAAGGTACTGTAATTGGTGAACCATTTGCAGGGTTCAAGATGTTGTGAGATGCAAGCATTAACAACTGACACTCCAAAATAGCCTCTGGCCCTAATGGTAAGTGAACAGCCATTTGATCCCCATCAAAATCCGCATTAAATGCAGTACAAACTAGAGGATGCAAACGAATTGCTTTTCCTTCAATAAGTTTAGGCTGAAATGCTTGAATACCTAACCTGTGTAATGTAGGAGCACGGTTTAACAATACTGGATGTCCTTTAAGAACGTTCTCCAAAATATCCCAAACAACTGGCTCTTTTTTATCTATTATTTTCTTAGCAGATTTAACTGTTTTTACAATTCCTCTTTCTATTAATTTACGAATAACAAAAGGCTTATACAATTCAGCAGCCATATCTTTTGGCAAACCACACTCAAACAATTTCATTTCTGGTCCAACAACAATTACCGAACGTGCTGAATAATCTACACGCTTACCAAGTAGGTTTTGACGGAAACGTCCTTGCTTCCCTTTTAATGAATCTGATAGCGATTTTAAAGGTCTGTTAGATTCTGTTTTTACTGCTGATGACTTACGTGTATTATCAAATAAAGAATCTACCGATTCCTGAAGCATACGTTTCTCATTTCTAAGAATTACTTCTGGAGCCTTAATCTCTACCAATCTTTTTAAACGATTGTTTCTGATAATTACTCTTCGGTATAAGTCATTTAAATCTGATGTAGCAAAACGCCCACCATCTAATGGCACTAAAGGTCTAAGTTCTGGTGGAATAACAGGTATAACCTTCATGATCATCCATTCCGCCTTGTTTTCTCTGTTTTCTTGAGATTCCCTTAACGACTCAACAACTTGCAAACGTTTTAAAGCTTCCGTTTTACGTTGCTTGGATGTTTCTGTATTTGCTTGGTGTCTTAACTGAAATGATAACTCATCTAAGTTAATTCTTGCCAATAAATCTATTAAACACTCAGCACCCATTTTAGCAATAAACTTATTTGGATCTGAATCTTCCAAATATTGGTTTTCTGCAGGAATAGTTTCTAAGATATTTAAATATTCTTCCTCAGTTAAGAAATCCATTTTTTGAATTTCTTCCCCTTCTGGTCCTTTTGCAAGACCAGCCTGAATTACCACATAACGCTCATAATAGATAATCATGTCCAATTTCTTGGAAGGCAACCCTAAGAGGTATCCTATCTTATTAGGTAACGAACGGAAGTACCAGATATGAGCTACAGGTACCACTAAATTAATATGACCTACTCTATCTCTACGTACTTTCTTTTCTGTAACCTCTACGCCACAACGATCACAAACAATTCCGCGGTAACGGATACGTTTGTATTTACCACAAGCACATTCATAATCCTTTACAGGGCCAAAAATACGCTCACAGAAAAGACCATCCCTTTCCGGTTTGTGGGTTCTATAGTTAATTGTTTCAGGTTTTAAAACTTCGCCTCTTGACTCTGCCAAAATAGCTTCTGGAGATGCCAATCCGATTGAAATTTTATCAAACCTTTTTATTGTATTATTATCCTTTGGTCTAGCCATAACAATATGGTGATCTTAAAATTAATTATATCTAACAAATAGTGTCCAAGACATGGTCTTGTTATTCTTCCAACCTAATATCCAAACCTAATCCCTTAAGTTCATGCATTAGTACATTGAAAGATTCTGGTAAACCAGGTTCAGGCATTGTTTCGCCTTTTACAATAGACTCATATGTCTTAGCTCTTCCGATAACATCATCAGACTTAACTGTTAATATTTCTCGTAGCGTAGCAGATGCTCCATATGCTTCTAGTGCCCAAACTTCCATTTCTCCAAAACGCTGACCACCAAATTGTGCTTTACCACCTAATGGTTGTTGTGTAATTAAAGAGTATGGTCCTATTGACCTAGCATGCATTTTATCATCTACCATATGCCCTAACTTAAGCATATATATAACACCTACTGTTGCTGGTTGATCAAAACGTTTCCCCGTTCCACCGTCATAAAGATAAGTATGTCCAAATCTTGGAATACCAGCTTCATCCGTGTAACCGTTAATCTGATCTAATGTAGCACCATCAAAAATTGGTGTCGCATATTTTTTACCTAATTTTAATCCAGCCCATCCTAATACAGTCTCATATATTTGCCCAATGTTCATACGCGATGGTACACCTAATGGGTTTAATACGATATCTACTGGAGTACCGTCTTCTAAGAATGGCATATCTTCATGACGTACAATACGGGCAACAATACCTTTGTTACCGTGACGACCAGCCATTTTATCACCTACCTTAAGTTTACGTTTTTTAGCAACATATACTTTTGCTAATTTCATAATTCCTGGAGGTAATTCGTCACCAACTGAAATCGTAAACTTATCTCTTCTTAAGTTTCCTTGAAGATCGTTTAACTTAATTTTATAGTTGTGTAATAAATCGGCAACCATTCCATTAAGCTCTGGATCAACAGTCCAGCTACCACCTACTAAGTGTGCAAAGTCGTCTACAGAATTTAACATTTTCATAGAGTACTTTTTACCTTTTGGAAGAACTTCTTCACCCAAATCATTAAGTACACCTTGAGATGTTTTGCCATTTACCAATGTAAATAGTTTTTCTATCAATACATCTTTTAGTTGTTGGAATTTAACTTCATATTCCAACTCTAACTTATTAATGGCATCCTTATCTTCTACACGAGTACGTTTGTCTTTAATAGACCTAGAAAACAACTTCTTATCAATTACAACACCTCTTAATGAAGGTGATGCTTTTAAAGAAGCATCTTTAACATCTCCTGCTTTATCTCCAAATATAGCACGAAGTAATTTTTCCTCTGGTGTAGGATCAGACTCTCCTTTTGGAGTAATCTTACCAATTAAAATATCACCAGGTTTTACTTCTGCACCAATACGGATCATTCCGTTTTCATCTAAATCTTTCGTAGCTTCTTCAGAAACATTTGGTATATCATGTGTTAATTCTTCTGCTCCTAATTTAGTATCCCTAACTTCTAAAGAATACTCATCAATATGGATAGAAGTAAAAATATCTTCACGAACAACTTTTTCAGAAATTACAATTGCATCCTCAAAGTTATACCCTTTCCAAGGCATAAAGGCTACTTTCATATTTCTACCTAAAGCTAATTCTCCACTTTGAGTGGCATAACCTTCACATAAAACCTGACCTTTTTTAACCTTATCACCTTTTTCTACAATTGGCTTAAGGTTAATACTTGTTCCTTGGTTTGTTTTTCTAAACTTAACCAAGTTGTATGTTTTAGCATCTTCTTCAAAACTAACTAAACGCTCCTCTTCTGTTCTATCATACTTAATAGTTACTTTCTGAGAATCAACATACTCAACAACACCATCTCCTTCTGCGTTAATCAAAACTCTAGAATCTGACGCTACCTGACGTTCTAAACCTGTACCTACAATTGGAGATTCTGGCTTTAATAATGGAACTGCCTGACGCATCATGTTAGATCCCATCAATGCACGGTTGGCATCATCATGTTCCAAGAAAGGAATTAAAGATGCAGATATTGAGGCAATCTGATTTGGAGCAACATCTGTATAATTAATTTCTACTGGATCAACAACGGGGAAATCTCCTTCTTCACGAGCAATTACCTTTTCAACATCAATGTCTCCATTCTCTTTTAAAGGGATGTTTGCCTGAGAAATTTTCATTCCTTCTTCTTCTTCAGCACTTAAATACGTATACTCAGATGTATCTACTCTTCCGTTTGTTACTTTACGATACGGAGTTTCCAAAAACCCTAATGGGTTTACTTTTGCATATACAGCAAGAGAAGAAATTAATCCAATATTTGGTCCTTCAGGAGTTTCAATAGGACAAAGTCTACCGTAGTGCGTATAGTGAACATCACGTACTTCAAACCCTGCTCTTTCTCTTGAAAGTCCACCAGGTCCTAATGCAGATAATCTACGTTTGTGCGTTATTTCTGCTAATGGATTGGTCTGATCCATAAACTGAGACAACTGGTTGGTACCAAAGAAAGAATTAATAACAGAAGACAAGGTCTTCGCATTAATTAAATCTATAGGTGTAAACACCTCATTATCCCTAACGTTCATACGTTCACGAATGGTTCTAGCCATACGTGCAAGACCTACACCAAATTGCTGAGATAATTGCTCTCCTACTGTTCTAACACGACGGTTAGATAAGTGATCAATATCATCTATCTCTGCTTTAGAGTTTATAAGTTCTATTAAATACTTAATTATAGTTATGATATCTTCTTTAGTCAAGACAAGTTTGTCCATTCCAATATCCAACTGTAATTTTTTGTTCATTCTGTAACGACCTACTTCACCTAAATTGTAACGTTGGTCTGAGAAGAATAATTTATCTATAATTCCACGTGCTGTTTCCTCATCTGGCGGCTCAGCATTACGCAATTGTCTATAAATATGTTCAACAGCCTCTTTTTCTGAGTTTGTTGGATCTTTTTGTAATGTATTATGAATAATTGCATAATCAGATTGTGCATTATTCTCTTTATGTAAAAGAATAGTTTTTACATCTGCCTCCATAATTTCGGCGATGTGATCTTTTTCAAGAACAGTATCTCTATCCAATACAATTTCGTTTCTCTCTATAGAAACCACCTCTCCTGTATCCTCATCTACGAAATCTTCATGCCAAGTATTTAATACTCTAGCAGCTAATTTACGTCCTAAAACTTTTTTAAGTCCAGCATTTGAAACTTTAATTTCTTCTGATAAATCAAAGATCTCCAAAATATCCTTATCGCGCTCAAAACCAATGGCTCTAAACAAGGTTGTTACTGGTAATTTTTTCTTTCTATCAATGTATGCATACATTACACCATTGATATCTGTAGCAAATTCTATCCAAGATCCTTTAAAAGGAATTACTCTTGCAGAATACAATTTAGTACCGTTAGCATGGAAAGACTGTCCAAAGAAAACCCCTGGTGAACGGTGTAATTGAGAAACAACAACACGCTCAGCACCATTTATAACAAATGTTCCACTTGGTGTCATGTAAGGAATTGTACCTAAGTACACATCCTGTACTATAGTTTCAAAATCTTCATGCTCAGGGTCCGTACAATAAAGTTTAAGTCTTGCCTTTAGCGGAACGCTATAGGTGAGTCCTCTTTCTATACATTCTTGAATGGAGTATCTTGGTGGATCTATAAAATAATCAAGAAACTCTAATACAAATTGATTTCTTGTGTCAGTAATTGGAAAGTTTTCCAAGAAGGTATTATACAAACCTTCGTCGCCTCTTTCATCAGATTTTGTCTCAAGTTGGAAGAAATCCTGAAATGATTTTATCTGAATATCCAAGAAATCCGGGTAATCTGGAATGTTCTTAGCTGATGCAAAATTTATTCTTTGAGTCTGTTTTGTGAACATCAATGGACAAAATTATGTTATGATTAGTATTCTCGTTGTATATTACTTCATATACAAGGTATATAAAATGGGATTAGGTCTATTCGCAAGTAGCGAAAAGACCTATCCCAAAAAGGTTCTAGCGTTGCTATTATTTAAGCTCAACTTCCGCTCCTGCTTCTTCTAAAGATTTTTTAATTCCTTCTGCTTCGTCTTTAGAAACAGCTTCTTTAACAGCTTTTGGTGCACTATCAACTATGTCTTTAGCATCTTTCAATCCTAAACCAGTTAATTCTTTTACCAATTTAACAACTGCTAATTTAGAAGCACCAGCTGCTTTTAATATAACATCAAATTCAGTTTGCTCTTCAACAGCTTCACCAGCAGCAGCACCACCAGCAGCTACAGCTACTGCAGCAGCAGCAGGCTCTATACCGTATTCATCTTTTAATATAGTTGCTAACTCGTTTACTTCTTTTACAGTTAAGTTAACTAATTGTTCTGCGAAATCTTTTAAATCTGCCATTTTTCTATCGTTTAATAAATTTTTAAAATATAATTGTTTTTAGTGCGTACTATTTTTCGGATAACGTCTTAAGAATACCGGCGATTTTACCACCACTAGCTTTAAGTCCAGAAATAACGTTTTTAGCTGGCGATTGTAATAATCCAATAATATCACCAATAACTTCTTCTTTAGACTTAATACTAACTAAAGTATCTAATTGATCATCTCCTATATAAACTTCTTCTGCTATAAATGCTCCTTTCAACAAAGGCTTATCAGATTTTTTTCTAAAATTCTTAATAAGTTTTGCAGGCGCATTACTAGCTTCAGCAAACATTAAAGAAGTATTACCTTTTAATACATCTGGAAGTTCACCAAATTCTTTATCAGAAGCTTCCATTGCCTTTGAAAGCAACGTATTCTTAACAACCGCAAGTTTTATACCCGCTTTATAGCAAGCTCTTCTTAATTCAGAAGTAGCTACAGCATTTAACCCAGAAATATCTGCCAAATAAATGGTCGAATTTTCTGCTAACTGCGCAGTTAAATCTTCTATTACGTTTAATTTTTCTTCTCTTGTCATAATATAAACTTTAAAGCAACAGTTACGCTACTACTTTGGGATCCAATTGAACACTTGGGCTCATAGTACTAGATAGGTATATGCTTTTTACATACACACCTTTTGAAGCAGTAGGCTTTAATTTCATAAGTGTTTCTAACAATTCTTGAGCATTGCCTTCAATTTTATCAGCAGAGAAAGAAACTTTCCCTATTGCAGCATGCACTATTCCTGTTTTATCTACTTTAAAATCAATTTTACCAGCTTTTACTTCTGACACAGCTTTCGCTATATCCATAGTAACTGTTCCTGTTTTTGGATTAGGCATTAAACCTCTTGGCCCTAAAACCCTACCTAAAGGTCCTAATTTACCCATTACACTTGGCATAGTGATGATAACATCTACATCTGTCCAACCGCTTTTTATTTTATCCAAATACTCATCTAATCCAACATAATCTGCACCAGCTTCTTTAGCTTCTGCTTCTTTATCTGGAGTAACTAAAGCCAAAACTTTTACATCTTTACCTGTTCCGTGTGGAAGTGTTACAACCCCACGTACCATTTGATTTGCTTTTCTTGGATCTACACCCAAGCGAACTGCAATATCAACTGATGCATCAAACTTTGCGTTAGTTATATCTTTTATTAAGGTACTAGCTTCACTTAAAGAATAGAGCTTATTCTTATCTATCTTTGCGTAAGCATCCTTTTGCTTTTTTGTTAATTTTGCCATTTTTAAGTTGCTTTTAAGATTTTAAAAAGGTCTACTACCTGAAACTTTTAAACCCATTGATCTTGCCGTACCAGCTATCATACTCATTGCCGACTCAACTGTAAATGCATTTAAATCTACCATTTTGTCTTCTGCAATTTGTTTAACTTGGTCCCAAGATACACTTGCTACTTTGTTTCTATTAGGTTCGCCAGATCCTTTTTTAATCTTAGCTGCCTCTAAAAGCTGAACTGCCGCTGGCGGTGTCTTAACGATAAAATCAAAAGACTTATCTTTAAATACCGTGATAACAACTGGTAAAACCTTACCTGGTTTATCCTGTGTACGCGCATTAAATTGCTTACAGAATTCCATGATGTTAACCCCGGCAGCACCTAAAGCGGGTCCAACCGGTGGCGACGGATTCGCTGCACCTCCCCTAACTTGTAGTTTAACTACTTTACTTACTTCTTTTGCCATTGTTTAAAATTAAATTCGAAAAATATGTGCTATGCGGAAGCGACACACATTCTTACTATGTAACAGTTCTTATTAAACTTTTTCAACTTGCATATAACTAAGCTCTAATGGTGTTTTTCTACCGAAAATCTTGACCATCACCTCTAATTTACGCTTTTCTTCATTTATCTTCTCAACAGTTCCATTGAAACCATTAAACGGCCCATCAATCACCTTAATAGTCTCACCTATTATAAAAGGTATCGCAACACTATCTGTAGTTACAGCTAACTCATCTACCTTCCCTAACATTCGATTAACTTCAGATCTTCTCAACGGAACAGGATCACCACCTTTAGTTTCACCTAAAAAACCAATAACATTTGTAATTGATCTAATGATATGTATCATCTCTCCACCCAAATTAGCCTTCACCATAATATATCCTGGAAAATAAACTTTCTCTTTGTTTATTTTTTTACCGTTTCTTACCTGAATAACTTTCTCTGTAGGAACCAAAACATCTTCTAAATAGTCCGAAAAACCCAATCGAGCTACTTCACTTTCAATATAGCCCTTAATTTTGTTTTCCTGCCCACTTACAGCTCTTACAACATACCATTTTTTCTCTAACACTTCTGACATAGCACGTGGTCTGTTTAGTTAATTACTTTATCAAAATAAAACTTAACCAACTTACTAAAAAGCTCATCTACACCCCATGTTGCCAAAGCAAATAAAATTGAAAAAACAGCTACAACAACCATAAGATTAGATGCATCTGCCCTTGATGGCCACGTAACATTATTTCTAAGCTCTTCTACTGATTCTTTAATATATGTTAACATGTGAAAGTTTTTCTTTGTTATTTTACTGACGATAAGAATTATCTCAACTTATCTTTTGCACGGGAGGAGAGACTCGAACTCCCGACACCTGGTTTTGGAGACCAGTGCTCTACCAACTGAGCTACACCCGTTTATATTTACATTGAAAGGTATCCTACAGAAGCAGAACACCCTCAATGTAAAGTAAATTATAGTAAATCTTAATCTAAGATTTTAGTTACCTGACCAGCACCTACTGTTCTACCACCCTCACGAATTGCAAAACGCAAACCTTCACTAAGTGCAATAGGAGACAATAACTCTACCGTAATCGTTAAGTTATCACCAGGCATAACCATTTCAACCCCTGAAGGAAGACTAATTGTTCCTGTTACATCCGTTGTTCTTACATAGAACTGTGGACGGTAGTTGTTGTGGAATGGCGTGTGACGACCACCTTCTTCTTTTTTCAAAACATAAACCTCAGCTTCAAATTTAGCATGTGGCTTAACAGAACCTGGCTTACAAATTACCATACCTCTACTAATTTGAGATTTTTCAATACCCCTTAACAAGATACCAACATTATCACCAGCTTCACCTCTGTCTAATATTTTACGAAACATTTCAACACCAGTAATAGTAGAAGCCAACTTCTCAGCACCCATACCAATGATATCAACAGCATCTCCAGTATTAGCAACACCAGTTTCTATACGACCTGTTGCTACAGTACCACGACCTGTAATTGTAAATACATCCTCTACAGGCATTAAGAAATCCTTCTCAACATCACGCTTAGGCAATTCAATCCAGTTATCAACAGCTTCCATCAACTCCATTACCGTATCTACCCATTTTTGCTCACCGTTAAGCGCACCTAAAGCAGAACCAGAAACTACAGGCCCATTATCTCCATCATACTCATAAAAAGAAAGCAATTCTCTAACTTCCATTTCAACAAGCTCCAACAACTCCTCATCATCAACCATATCGACCTTATTCAAGAAAACAACCATTCTTGGAATACCTACCTGACGACCTAATAAGATGTGCTCACGAGTTTGTGGCATTGGACCATCTGTTGCAGCAACAACAAGAATAGCACCATCCATTTGCGCAGCACCAGTTACCATGTTCTTTACGTAATCGGCGTGACCTGGACAATCAACGTGTGCGTAGTGACGATTTGCAGTTGAATACTCTACGTGTGAAGTATTAATTGTTATACCTCTTTCTTTTTCTTCTGGAGCGTTATCGATAGAATCGAAACTTCTCATTTCAGAAAGACCTGCATTAGCCAATACCGTAGTAATAGCTGCAGTTAATGTAGTTTTACCGTGATCTACGTGTCCAATAGTACCTATATTTAAGTGCGGTTTGGAACGATCAAAAGTTTCCTTTGCCATGTTTAATGAATTTTAATCTTAGTTATATATTAGTGTACAAATTATATTCTTATTGAGCCAATGACGAGATTCGAACTCGTGACCTCTTCCTTACCAAGGAAACGCTCTACCCCTGAGCTACACCGGCGTAAAACGTTGTTTTCTCACCCCGAAAAGGCAAAACTTTAACCTTCATAAGAATGACATCGCTACCTAAAAAATATCCTCCCTCCATCATCTTGGATATATTTTTATCTTATAAAATTCTTAATCCATACAAAACCAGATTAAAAACTTAGAGCGGGAGACCGGGTTCGAACCGGCGACATTCAGCTTGGAAGGCTGACGCTCTACCAACTGAGCTACTCCCGCATTTTTTTTTTGCGAATTTCCACCAAAGTAGAAATTTCCAATTTTCAATATTTCAAACAAAACAAATTAACTCTCTGTTTTGCGACACTACCCTCATATCTTCGAGTAATCGTGGGGAGAGCAGGATTCGAACCTGCGAAGACGTAGTCAGCAGATTTACAGTCTGCCCTCGTTGGCCGCTTGAGTATCTCCCCCAAACTTTTTTCAATTTAAAAAGAACCTTTAAAATTGCTGCCTTACAAACAAAAACAGAGTCAATTTCTTTTCAACACTTTAGAGCCGATAGAGGGACTCGAACCCACGACCTGCTGATTACAAATCAGCTGCTCTAGCCAGCTGAGCTACATCGGCTTTTATTAAACTTTTTATCAAAAAAAAGCCCGCTATTTCTAACGGACTGCAAATGTAGATATATTTTTAATTATTCAAAACATTTTTTGGGAATTTTTTTAAAAAAATTACACCCTAGATTTCTCTTTTCTTTTAACAAGCTGTCTTTCAATAGAATTGCAAGCAGCATCAACAGCCCCTTCAAAAGATTTACACTGTTTCTTTACAACGATATTATCTTTTGGAACACGTATCTTAATTTCCACAATCTTATTTTCTTTAGCACTCGTATTTTCAACCTTTAGATACACATCTGAACTAACTACTTTATCGTAAAAGGTTTCTAGCTTATCTAATCGGGTTTGCACAAAATTCATTAACGCCACATTAGCATTAAAATTAACTGACTGGGTGTTTACTTTCATAAAAGAAGGTTTTAAAATTAAACAATAAACGAAAAGGAATTATGTACTATTTTTTGCTTCTAGGATGAGCCGCTAAATGTACTTTTTTAAGTTGAGCTATACCGTTACGAGTATATACTTGTGTTGATGCCAAACTTGAGTGTCCAAGCAATTCCTTTACCGAATTTATATCAGCCCCCTCATTAAGCATATGAGTCGCAAAGGTGTGTCTTAATATATGCGGACTCCTTTTTTGCTTAGAAGAGACCTCACTAAAATAGCGATTAATTACTCTATAAACAAGATTTTCATACACTTTATTTCCAGACTTCAATAAGAAAACAAACTCTTTATCATTACAAACCCCCAACTCATCTCTTTTTTCCAAATACGACGCAAACAGAAGCAAAACAAAAGACGTCAGTGGCACTATGCGCTCTTTATTTCTTTTTCCAAGAACTTTGATCGTATTTTTTACTAGGTCCAAATCAGACATCTTCAAATTAACCAATTCAATTCTCCGTATTCCTGTGGCATACAAAAGACCAACAATCAACTTATCCCTAGCACCTTCAAAATCATTTAGAAATTGAACATTATTCAAAACACTTTCTACTTCATCTAAAGAGAAAGGAACCTCTATTTTTTTTAAAATTTTTAACGCCTTATGCTTAGCCAAGGGATTAGCCTCTATTTTTCCAATCTTTTGCAGAAACCTATAATACGCCTTTAAGGAGGCAATTTTCCTGTTGATAGATCTATTTGACAACTTCTCTGCAACCAGCGCTACAATCCAACTCCGTAGGATACTATAACCCACTGTATCGATTTCTTTTACCTCATAATTTTCCTTACAAAAATCAACAAACAAAAGCACATCTTTCTCATAGGCAAGAACAGTATGCTTGGAATATTTTTTTTCCAGAGACAAATAAGAAATAAAGGCTTCAATAGACATACTCTAAATAAATCAAGATACAAGTTACAACAATAGTTCTGGAACAAAAAACACCTATTCAAATTGAATATATCAATCCGAATAGGTGTATACTAAAATACTGAGAATTAAAGGAAGACTTATACTTCTTCTTGATCTCTTAATCCTTGTACGTACTGTGCTTTTTGTACTTGAGCTCTACGAACAACCGATGGCTTTGAAAACTGCTGGCGCTTTCTTAACTGACGCATTCCACCTGTTCTATCAAACTTACGCTTAAAACGTTTAAGTGCTCTATCTATATTTTCTCCTTCTTTTACTGGTATAATTAACATGGGCAATAACCTCCTCTCTTTTGTGATTTTTAAGACTGCAAATATATAAACTAATTTACACCTGACACTACTTTAAATGTAATTATTTTTTTTTAATTATATTTAGTTTTATTATTTTATGGTAAGTTACAAAAAGACTTTAACCTAATTGATGACTGATTTGTATTCACCCTTATCAATCACTGGTTTAGTAATACTACTCAAAACTAGCTTGTTTCCAGCTTACATTCTTTTTTATCAATCACCATTTTGGCAATAATCTCTTGAAATTATTTTTGCCAAAATACTTTCCTCTAATCCGTAGCTGCTTTATATTCTTTTTTATCGATCACCATTTTGGCAATAATCTCTTGAAATTATTTTTGCCAAAATACTTTCCTCTAATCCGTAGCTGCTTTATATTCTTTTTTATCAATCACCATTTTGGCAATAATCTCTTGAAATTATTTTTGCCAAAATACTTTCCTCTAATCCGTAGCTGCTTTATATTCTTTTTTATCAATCACCATTTTGGCAATAATCTCTTGAAATTATTTTTGCCAAAATACTTTCCTCTAATCCGTAGCTGCTTTATATTCTTTTTTATCAATCACCATTTTGGCAATAATCTCTCTCAAGATTTCAGAAGTGCCACCACCTATTGGCCCTAACCTACTATCTCTTAAAAGTCGTGCCATAGGATAATCTTCCATATACCCATAACCTCCCAAAAACTGCAAACAATCATAAACTACCTCATCTGCCATTTTGGTAGATTTTAATTTTGATATGGTTGCTTCCTTAACCACATACTCTCCTCTATTTAATCGATATGCTACAGAATAATTATACTCCCTACATATTTCCATATCAGCATATAAATCCGCATACTTATGACGCAATGCTTGATAACTATCAATCGTTTTTCCAAAAGTAGTACGTTCAGACATATATTGACGCGCATACATTAAAGCATATTCTGCCCTAGCATGGGCATTAACCCCCATTATTAATCTTTCTAACGCAAAGTGCTGCATAATATAGGAAAACCCTTTTCCTTCTTCTCCCATTAAATTTGAAGCAGGTATTGTTACGCCATCAAAAGCAATCTCTGCAGTATCTGAAGCTCTCCACCCCAACTTATTTAATTTGGAAGCAGACACTCCTACAGCTTCTTTATCAATTATAAAAATACTAATTCCTTTGTTTCCTAACTCTGGACTTGTCTTTGCCGCAACAACCATATAATCACAGTAAACACCGTTGGTTATAAATGTTTTAGAACCATTAATCACATAGAAATCCCCCTGTTTTTTTGCTGTTGTCCGCATCCCTGCAACATCACTACCGCCAAAAGGCTCTGTTATGCAAAGACACCCTATTTTTTCACCCGCTATGCTAGGTGTCAAATATTTATTTTTAATCGCATCATCTCCTTCCTTGGTAACGTGAGTCATTGCTAAATAAGCATGTGCCCACATTGCAGCCGCAAAACCACCTGAATTAATCTTCTGCAACTCCTCTAAAAAAATCACAGTATAAAACAAATCCAAATCCAAACCTCCATAGGACTCTGGAGATGCTAATCCAAAATAACCCATATCTCCAAATTTCTTCCAAATAGAGCGGTCTATGGTTCCTGTTTCCTCCCATTTTTCTATATTAGGAACAACTTCTTTTTTTAAAAATTCTTTTAGACTTTCTCTAAATAATTGATGTTCTTCTGTGAAGTACATACTTTTCATAGTATTATTTTTTAATCAAGGGTCAAATATAGCTTAATTCTATCAATCTTATTCGACGGAAATTCTTCAATACGCACTAAATCCGCAACAGAAACAAAAACTCCATTTTCATCCCTATAATCAATGATCCTCTTGGCTAACTCATAGTTTATATAAACTAATTTTGATAGTTCATAAGCAGATGCAGTATTAATATTAATCAACTCCACACTTGGTTTACTCTGAACCCTAAAATACGTAAGAAGCCGATCTGCCACCTCAATATCTAACCCATACACATCATACAACTGATCGTCAACAAGAAAACCCCCAAGTGTAGTCCTAAATTTTACGATACGCGCCGATAATTTCTCTCCTATACCATTTATTTTTTGCAAATCCATTGCCGTAGCTGTATTCAGATCTTGAATTACAATATCCCTTTTCTTGTTTTCCTTTGTAACTAGTCTAGAATTCTGAACTGAAGCAGAAGGTTGGATGTCATTTTTTCTAGTCCATTCCGGAAATTTAAAATACACTGAAATCAATACTAACAATGAGTCTGAAACTTGAGTTATTTTTTGAAATTCTGCCGCAGAATTAACAAATTCACCCTTTTCTCTAAAGGCAATTAGGCGATCTATTTCCTCAGTAGACATCCCCAACACATACCCTTTATAGTCCGTAATATAATTTGGATTAAACGGATAGATATGAAGCGTATCTTTTTTTAAAGATTGGTTTTTTAAGGAGTCTATTTTGGATTGCAATTCCTGATCAATAGTAAGATTTATTGTTGGCGCCTGAAAGAAACCCATCACTACTACAAAATAGATAAGTTGAAGAATTACGACGAGTACTAATAAAAAATAAATCCCACTTCGTTCATCTTTATTGAACTTAAAGTGGGATTTAAAACTTTTCAATGTTTGTGTTTTATTAGTAAATTTTTATAGCATCTAAATACCGCTGAAGACTCTTTTTAACTTTTGGGAATAAAATTAATAGACCTATCATATTCGGAAACACCAATGCCAATATCATAGCATCTGAGAATTTAATCACCGCATCTAATGTTGCAGCTGCACCAATAACAACAAACAACAAGAATAAAACTTTATAAATTATATCTGCTGTTTTTCCTCTTCCAAAAAGGTACTTCCATGATTGCAGTCCATAATAAGACCAAGAAATCATAGTTGAAAAAGCAAATAATATAATTGCAATTGTTAAAATGTATTTAAATCCTGGAATAACAGAATCATACGCCATAGAGGTTAAATCTACCCCACCGACAAAGGCTCCCGTTTCATTTATTTTCACTGTACTACCTACAGCATTTCCATAATCAAAAGCAGCAGTATCCATATTAAAGAAAATAATTACCAATGCCGTCATCGTACAAATAACAACGGTATCTATAAATGGCTCTAACAATGCCACAATACCTTCACTCGCAGGGTACCTTGTTTTTACTGCAGAGTGGGCAATTGCTGCCGATCCTGCACCCGCTTCATTAGAGAATGCTGCTCTTTGAAACCCAACAATAATAACACCCAATATACCACCTAAGCCTGCTTCTGGTGAAAATGCCCCTGCAAAGATCATCGAAAAGGCATCTCCGATATACTTTATGTTCGCAAAAATTATCACCAAGGATGCTAAAACATAAATACCAGCCATAAACGGAACAATTTTTTCTGTTACGCTAGCGATCTTTTTAATACCACCTATAATTACAATACCAACCAAAACAGCCAATATTATACCTATAATTAAACCTGTGGCACCTCCTTCTAAATTTAACATAGAACTTAACTGAACAGCCGCTTGATTTGATTGAAATGCATTACCTCCACCAAAAGAAGCTCCAACACATAAAACAGCAAAAACTACAGCCAACACTTTACCTAAACGAGTCCAGCCTCTTTCTTTTATACCTTTCGATAAATAATACATTGGACCGCCGTATACCGTGCCATCTGGACCAACATCTCTATACTTAACTCCTAAAGTACATTCAACAAATTTTGTAGACATACCTATAATCCCACAAACAATCATCCAAAAAGTTGCTCCAGGTCCACCTACTGCAATTGCTACAGCTACACCTGCTATATTACCTAAACCTACGGTACCAGAAACGGCAGTTGCTAATGCTTGAAAGTGACTTACCTCTCCTTCTTCACTTTCATCTCTAATGGTATCAGGAATATCACCACTTTCAGTCATGTGAAGTTCAACTTTCTCTACACCATACTTTTCTACAGCTTCATACTTACCTCTTACCACTCTAATGGCCAAAGGGAATTTAGTAATTCCCGGAAACTTAAAATACACAGTAAAAAATGTTGCTCCAACAACTAAAAGGATAAGCACTACAGGAATATCATGCCCTCCAATGTTGATAGGAGTTAACACAAGACTCTCCCAACCATCGGCAATTGGCATAAAAAAGTCATTAATTTTCTCATCTATACTCTTTTCAGCAGCATCTTGAGCCATTGAAATTAAAGGCAAAAAAAGAGCCACTATTGAAAGAAATTTAAGTTTCATAAAGTTGGTTTTATTATTTTTTTAGTTAGTTAAGGTTGACAATATCCAAAAAATAATCAACGCAATCAAGGAATTTTCACTAAAATTATAATGGAATTTGAAAGATTTTATTCAATTTCGAAATCTGCTCAGGCCTCCCTAAAACAATAATTTTACTTTTAGATTCTAACTCCAAATCAGCTTCTGGATTAATTATATATTCACCACCTGGAGTTATATATCCTATTATTGTGCAGCCCGTTTTTTTTCTTAAATCCAAATCCCTTAACGAATTGTATTTCATTTGGTCCCGAAGATCGTCAATGGCTATTTCTTCCAATGTTGTAGTATGTTCCCCTTCTGTAGAAAGTTTATCCATAAAACTTATGAGATCTGGCATAACAACCAAAGAAGCCATATGATCACCGCCAATTTTATCTGGCATAATCACTTTATCTGCTCCTGCCAGTATTAATTTTTTCTGAGAATTAACCAATGATGCTCTGCTAATTATAAAAAGACTATTATTTAATTGACGTGCCGATAATACCACAAAAAGGTTTGCTGCATCATCTGGCATTGCTGTAATTAAGTACTTGGCGCTACCAACACCTGCCTCCTCCAAAACGTCATCATCTGTTGCATCACCTTCCATAAAAAGAACATCATCTTCATACTTCTCAATAACCTCCTTGTCTTTCTCTATGACTACAAAAGGTCTTTTATACTTCCGTAGCCGCTCTGCTGCTTGCGCACCATTTCTTCCATAACCACAAATAATTATATGGCTAGACAACTCGTTTATCTTACTCTTCACTCTTCTCTTTTTTAATAATTGCAATGAATTTCTCCCTAAAATATACTCTGTAATAACTGATATGGCATAAGCCACAATAAACACACTGGATACAATTAAAAAAATTGTAAATATCTTTGATTCATCATCCAACGGTTTTACTTCCGAGAATCCTACTGTGGTTACCGTAATAACCGTCATATAAACGGCTTCCATCCAAGTGTAATCTGAAATAAACCTATACCCTAAAACCCCAATAACCAACACCAAGACGATTAACATCTCAGCCAAGTATATTTTGGATCTAAATAATTTTACAAGTTTCATCTACCACTGTTTTGCTATAATTATTCTATGAACTCTTTACCAACAATCAATTGAATACATATAGTTCATTTTATAAATCAAAAACAGACGTTCTCTTGGTATACATTAAGTCTTTAATTTTCAACCAAAAAGCTAGAAACAAATAAAGTGCAAATCCAAAGCCCAAAGTAACAAAAGTCAAATAAATAAAAGAAGTCCGCACTACCCTAGTTCTAATCCCTAATCTTTCTGCTATACGCCTACAAACTTCAAAACCACGCTTTTGAAAATAATATAATATTTTATAAAAAAAATTCATCGCCTAAATTTAATTATTTCTGCCTAATAAACTACTACCTATAGCACATTGCAAACATTTATTTTTTGAACAATAGTTCGTATAAAGCTGCAATATCGCTTGGCTTTCCTTTGCTGAATTAATAGACTTGGTAAGTCTTACAAAATTATCAACAATACTATTCTTCTCTTTTTGCAAGCTAGAAATGATCTTTGTAATAATCTCGTTTTCATCTTTTCCTAAGTGTTTGGCATAACAAAACCGTAACGGCAGAATTGTATTGATCACAATAAGATGAATAAATGACTTGGTTAGTTTCTTTTTGCTTTTCCTTGAAACCTTTCCAAAAGTGTAATGATCATCCCAATACATACTTGCCGTTACATTGAAAATTTTATACATCTCCTGAAGCGAAGTTGTACGCATTAATGCCCCGAACAAAGTTTGTTGCTTCACATAAAGACTAGCAATTTGAGACAACCTAATTGTTGGGAAATTTGTTGGTCGCAACCTATAAAAGGAAGGTTTAGCAACTGTTTCATCTTCTACCTTAAACTTCTTTTTTAAAAAAGAATATTCTTCATTTAGACGTACATAATAAGAATCTAAAATATCTTTATCGTCTAACAAACCAGCTGCTCCCAAGAGCATACTCTCCGTTTTTAATTGATCATTACAAATCTTTTTGAATACCTTATAATCAATGCCTTTTGCTATTGAGAAGAATGATTCCCCATTAATTATAGAACCAAAATTCTTCATCAATATAACAAACAAAACCTGTTCCCAATCATTCTTAGACTCCTCCAATAAATTAAAAATAAAAGAAGACTTCTTCTCTAAGCGCTCTACAAACAAACGATCTAACCAATTTTGAAATAAAAACTGATCTACCTCTCCAATCTCTTTTTCACAATTAATAAAATTCTTATTTTGTGTATTAAAAAGATTTTGATATGCTTTTAATATTGCTGGGGAAATTATTTTTTTTAATTCCAAAGTAGGGATTTCAGAATTATCAGGTCTAAATATTGTAGCATCATCTTCCCAAACAACGTGTAGAATTACATTGCTATAATTCTCATCTACCTCATGATTATGTGCATACCAATCTGATGCTTTTATATGTATTTCTACATTACCTGCCCATAATTGATTCCCAATTTTAAGTTTTGCATTAAAAAAATCTGGCCCAGCATTCGTATTATGAGTACCAACGGATTCGACCAAAATAGCTTCGCCTTTGGTCGTTTGCAAACCTTTTAACTGTATTTTTTTATATTTCCATATAAAATGTAAAAGGTCTTCTCTCATACTAAATAATTGCTATTCGTTTTGAACCAAGTAATTCAATTTAAACCTACTCCACAACCTCTCCTTCCCAATTCATAAAACCACCTTCTAAGTTGTATGCATTTTCAAAACCCACACTATTCATTATAGCGCAAGCTTGTCCGCTACGATTTCCTGACCTACAATATACGTAATACGACTTTGTTTTGTCTAATTTTTCTAATTCATCTAAGAAACCTTGCCCTAAGTATATATCAATATTGGTTGCGTTTGGTATATACCCTTCAGCCACCTCATCTTCAGTTCTTACATCCAAAACAAAAGCATTATCATCTTCTGCTAATTTAGCGCTCCATTCTTCTTGTGTTAAATCTATCATAATTATTTTTTTTCAAATGTAATTAAAATAAAAAATATATACATTTGTACATACAACAGTTGTAGTGTAATGGATGTAGAGAAAATAATAAAAGTTAAAAAACCACTTCATGTAGAAACAAAAACTATTCTCCACTTATTATTAGTGAACCAGAGAATATCAGAATTTACTGCTGAAGCCTTAAAACCTTTTGATGTTTCAATACAACAATTTAATGTGTTGCGAATTTTAAAAGGACAAAACGAGAAAGCAGCAAACCTAAGTACTCTTAATGAAAGAATGGTAAGCAAAATGAGCAACACCACAAGATTAGTGGATAAGCTAATTTTAAAAAAATATGTAAAACGTACAGTTTGTGAGTCCAATAGAAGAAAAATAGAAATATTTATCACAAGGAAAGGCAAGGAGGAACTAAAGAAAATGAGCGATGTGGTTTTAAAAACGGAAAAAAAATTACTACAAAACATTACAACTAGTGAAATGAATAAATTAAATGAATTATTAAATAAGTTAAACACAAACAATTTAGAAGAACAAAAATTATGAAAAAACTATCAGTAAGCATTTTTGCATTTGTTATGGTATTTGCATCTATAACAGCACAAGAAAAAAAAGTAAACACCGAAACTAGTTCCATCGTATGGAAAGGCTACAAAGTAACAGGTTCTCACACAGGAACTTTAGCTATTAAAGAAGGTGCTTTGGTTTTTAAAAACGAAAAATTAAGCGGTGGAGAATTTGTTGTAGATATGACAACATTAACTGTTACAGATTTAGAAGGTGGTATGAAAGGAAAATTAGAAGGTCACTTAAAATCTGATGATTTCTTTAGTGTTGAAAAAAATACAACCTCTAAATTAATATTTACAGTAGATTCAGTAAAAGGTAAAAATGCGTATGCAGCAACTGGAAAACTTACTATAAAAGGAATTACAAAACCTGTATCTTTTGAAATTTCTATATATGGAAGCAAAGCTACTGCCAGCCTAAAAATAGACAGAACTGATTATGATATTAAGTACAAATCTGGTAGTTTTATTGAGAACTTAGGGGATAAGGCTATTTATGATGATTTTGATCTAGTAGTAGATTTAGAATTTTAAAAAAATTGTTTTAAACCTCACTTTTGTGAGGTTTTATATTTTTTATTGGATAGCAGTTTGGTATTATCAAATTCATTATTATATTTGACCCAATGAAAATAATAACAAACATATGGTGGTGGAACAACTTACGTCAAACGTCGTGAGCTAAGCACCATTGTAATTAGTATACAAAAAAGGCTTGTCTATCACGACAAGCCTTTTTTTTATACTATCTAATTAATCAAGATAAAAATGAAATATAATTTAACATCTCATCATAAAAAAATACTTGCAGACACAATTACCCCCGTAAGTGTGTATTTAAAAATTAGAGATAGGTTTCCAAATAGCATTTTATTAGAAAGTAGTGATTACCATGCAAATGATAATAGTTTTTCATACATCTGTTGTAACCCTATTGCCGCTATCAAAATAGAAAATGAAATTATTATTGAGAATTACCCTGATGGAACTTCTACAAAGAAGAGCATAGATGCAACCACAGATGTGGCCAATGTTTTACATAATTTTAGTGAAAAATTTAGTTCCTCCAATACCGATTTTAAATTCATTGACAACGGTCTCTTTGGTTATATGGCATATGACGCAGTCCGATATTTTGAAGATATACAACTTTCTAAAAAAGACAATTCTGTTACGATACCAGATATGTATTATGCGGTATATCAAAATATTATCGCTATAAATCACTTTAACAATGAAGCATATATATTTGCAAATTGTTACGAAACAGATAGTAATATTGCAGCAATTGAACAAATATTACAAGTTCGGAATTTTGCCTCCTATAATTTCGCTAAAACTGATGAAGCTACATCTAACTTAACAGATGAAGACTTTTTAGAACAAGTAGACTTAGCTAAAAAACACTGTCAGCGTGGTGATGTTTTTCAACTTGTGTTATCAAGAAGGTTCTCTCAAAAATTTAAAGGAGATGAGTTTAATGTGTATCGCGCCCTACGTTCTGTAAATCCATCTCCATACTTATTCTATTTTGATTATGGTGATTTTAAAATCTTTGGTAGCTCTCCAGAAGCCCAAATCATTGTAAAAGATGGCAAAGCCGAAATTCACCCAATTGCCGGCACTTTTAAACGTACTGGAAATGATGAACAAGACGCAATTTTGGCGAAAAAATTAACCGAAGACGACAAAGAAAATAGCGAACATGTAATGTTGGTTGACTTAGCTAGAAATGATTTAAGCAGAAACGGGAATGTAGTTACTGTGGAAAACTATAGAGAAGTTCAGTTTTTTTCCCATGTTATACACTTGGTTTCTAAAGTTACAGGGCAAAAGAAAGAAAGTAGTACGACGATGAAAGTTGTTGCAGATACGTTCCCTGCTGGCACATTAAGTGGTGCTCCAAAACATATGGCTATGCAACTGATAGAGAAATATGAAAAAACAAGCAGAGGGTACTATGGTGGAGCAATTGGGTTTATGGATTTTAAAGGCAACTTTAATCACGCCATAATGATTCGGACCTTTTTAAGTAAAAACCACGAACTACATTATCAGGCTGGAGCTGGCATAGTGGCGGCTTCTAAACCAACAGACGAATTACAAGAAACCTACAACAAATTAGGTGCATTAACCAAAGCTTTAGAAATAGCAGAGAACATTTAAAAGATGAAAAAAATACTAGTTATAGATAATTACGACAGCTTTACGTACAATCTAGTGCACTATTTAGAAGATTTAGATTGCGATATTACTGTAAAAAGAAATGATCAATTAAGTCTTGATGAAGTTGATACTTTTGACAAAATAGTACTTTCTCCTGGCCCAGGAATACCTGATGAAGCAGGTTTATTAAAAGAAATTATTGCTACTTACGCACCAACAAAAACCATTTTAGGAGTTTGTTTGGGACAACAAGCTATAGGAGAAGTTTTTGGAGGTACGCTTATTAATTTAGAACATGTGTATCACGGCACTGCTACAAAAATTAAAGTAATTAAAGAGGATATTTTATTTGAAGGGCTTCCCAAAGAGATCGAAGTAGGAAGATACCATTCTTGGGTTGTTAACCCAAATTTACCTGACGAATTAGAAGCTACATCCATTGATGAAAACGGGCAAATAATGTCGTTACGCCATAAAACATACGATGTAAATGCGGTGCAATTTCATCCTGAATCTGTTCTAACCCCACACGGAAAACAAATGTTGAAAAATTGGGTGAATAAAAAGTAGGCTACAACCGTATAATTCCTACAGGTTTATGCACAAGAATACAAAACAAAAAGTACACAAATGAAAACAATACTAAATAGACTAATTAACCACGATATTCTTGAAAAAGAAGATGCTAAACAGGTATTGGTAAATATTGCCAAAGGCGATTACAACACCAGTCAGATTGCCGCTTTTTTAACGGTATATATGATGCGTAGCATTACCATTGAAGAGTTAGAAGGATTTAGAGATGCATTGCTAGAGCTTTGTTTGGCTGTAGACTTATCTGCCTACAACCCAATTGATCTATGTGGTACTGGGGGCGATGGTAAAGACACTTTTAACATTTCAACACTGGCATCTTTTGTAACTGCAGGTGCTGGTCTTAAAGTTACCAAGCATGGAAATTACGGCGTTTCAAGCAAATGTGGGAGTAGTAATGTAATGGAGTACTTAGGAATCCGATTTAGCAATGATGCTGATTATTTAGAAAAATCTATAAATGAAGCTGGAATTTGTGTTTTACATGCGCCCCTTTTTCACCCAGCAATGAAGAATGTTGCCCCTATACGTAGAGAATTGGGCGTAAAAACATTTTTTAATATGTTGGGCCCAATGGTAAATCCTGCTTTCCCCAAAAATCAAATGGTGGGTGTTTTCAATTTAGAACTTGCTAGGATGTATGGGTATTTATATCAGAATACAGATAAAAATTATACCATTTTACATGCTCTGGACGGTTATGATGAAATTTCTTTAACAGGAAATACAAAAACAATATCACGCTTATCCGAAGGAATGCTAAAGCCTGCAGATTTTGGAGTGGATCAAATTAATCAATCTGATATCATTGGAGGAGAAAGCATTGAAGATTCAGCTCAAATATTCTTGAATATTTTAGGCGGCAAAGGAACAGTTTCACAAAATAACGTGGTTTGTGCAAACGCAGGTATTGCGATTGCAACAGTTGAAAATTGCAATCCAAAAGAAGGATTTGAAAAAGCAAAAGAATCTTTGGTAAGTGGCAAAGGCCTAGCGGCATTACAAAAATTACAAAAGCTAAGTATATAGATGGATATCTTAGAAAAAATAGTGCGCGACAAACGTAAAGAAGTAGATTTAAGAAAATCTATTATCCCTATTTCTCAATTGGAAAATTCTGTTTTATGCAACAGAGATAAAGTTTCATTGGCTCAAGCCTTAAAAAATAGTGCAACAGGGATAATTGCGGAACACAAAAGAAGATCCCCTTCTAAATCTATCATTAACAACAACTTAAACGTACAAGATGTTGCTATCGGCTACGAAAGTGCCGGTGTTTGTGGTATGTCTGTTTTAACGGATGGTAAATATTTTGGGGGATCCTTAGACGATTTGTTAGTAACCAGAGCTGCGGTACAACTTCCCCTTTTACGCAAAGAGTTTGTCATTGATGAATACCAAATCCTTGAAGCAAAGGCCTATGGAGCAGATGTTATCTTATTAATCGCAGCAATACTTACACGGAACGAAATTAAAAAGTTGTCAGAGTTTGCAAAAACATTGGACTTAGATGTTTTGTTAGAAGTACACAATGAAGAGGAGTTGCATAAATCTGTAATGCCTAGTTTAGATATGCTGGGTGTAAACAACAGAAATTTAAAGACTTTTTCTGTTAGCTTAGAAACTAGCAAGTCCTTGGCTTCTTTAATTCCCAATGATTTTGTAAAAGTGTCTGAAAGTGGAATTAGCAGTATTGAAGCCATAAAAGAATTACAACCCTATGGATACCGTGGGTTTCTTATAGGTGAAAATTTCATGAAAACAGAAAATCCTGGTAAAAGCGCTACTAATTTTATAAAATCTTTAGTCTCATGAAGCTTAAAGTTTGTGGTATGACGTCTACAGATAATATGGAGGCCGTGGCAACATTGCAACCTGATTATTTGGGCTTTATTTTCTGGGAACCATCTACTAGGTATTTTAAAGGAAAAATGGGAAACATCCCCAATACTATAAAAAAAGTTGGAGTTTTTGTAGATGCTTCCTTAGATTATGTCATTGAAAAAATTAATGAACATAATTTGGCTGCGGTGCAACTACATGGAAAAGAGTCTCCTGAATTCTGTATGGGAATTCGCAACTCTAGTCTGGGACTACAAGGAGCTCAACCTATAATCATAAAGGTATTTTCCATAAAAGACACTTTTGACTTTAGTGTTTTAAAAGCATATGAAAAGGTGTGTGATTACTTTTTATTTGATACCAAAGGGAAACTACCTGGTGGAAACGGATACACTTTTAACTGGTCTGTTTTAGAAAATTACCCCGCTACCAAACCTTATTTTTTAAGTGGCGGCATTGGATTAAAGGATATAGATAAAATTAAATATTTTTTAAAAACACCCGCATCAAAATACTGTGCAGTAATAGATGTTAACAGTGATTTTGAAATTGAACCTGGCTTAAAAGATATTGAAAAACTAAAAGAATTTACAACAGCACTGCGTACATAGTACGTAGTCATTGTTCTAGAAAATAACACAAAATGAATTACAATGTAACAGAAAAAGGATATTACGGAACATATGGCGGTGCCTACATTCCCGAAATGTTATATCCAAACGTAGAGAATTTACGTCAGAATTATCTAAAAATAATGCAAGAGCCATCTTTTAAAGAAGAGTTTGACCAGTTGTTAAAAGATTATGTTGGCAGACCTTCTCCCTTATATTTTGCCAAGCGATTGTCTGAAAAATACAACACAAAAGTGTATTTAAAAAGAGAAGATTTAAATCATACTGGCGCCCATAAGGTAAACAATACCATTGGTCAGATTTTAATGGCAAAAAAACTCGGTAAAAACCGAATCATTGCCGAAACTGGTGCTGGCCAGCACGGGGTAGCAACAGCTACTGTTTGTGCACTTATGGGAATGGATTGCATAGTATATATGGGCGCAATAGATATTGCTCGTCAGGCACCAAACGTTGCACGTATGAAAATGTTAGGCGCAGAGGTTAGACCAGCTACATCCGGAAGTAAAACATTAAAAGATGCTACCAACGAGGCAATTCGCGATTGGATAAACAACCCGGTAGACACCCATTATATTATTGGTTCTGCTATTGGCCCACATCCCTACCCCGACATGGTAACTCGTTTTCAGTCTATCATTTCTGAAGAAATAAAATGGCAATTGAAAGAAAAAGAAGGCCGTGAAAACCCAGACTATGTGGTTGCTTGTATTGGTGGTGGCAGTAATGCTGCCGGCACCTACTATCACTTTTTACACGAAGAAGAAGTTGGTATTATTGCCGTTGAAGCTGCAGGAAAAGGCATACATTCTGGAGAAAGCGCGGCCACATCTGCCTTGGGAAAAGAGGGGATAATTCACGGATGTAGAACCTTATTAATGCAAACCGAAGACGGACAAATAACGGAGCCCTACTCTATTTCAGCAGGACTAGATTACCCTGGTGTTGGCCCCTTGCATTCGCATTTATACACCTCTGGTCGCGGAGAGTTTTATTCTGCTACAGATGATGAAGCTATGACATCTGGCTTGGAATTGACCCAACTAGAAGGCATTATTCCTGCTATAGAAAGCAGCCATGCACTGGCCATTTTTAAACACAAAACTTTTAAACCAGATGATGTGGTTGTCATCAGTTTATCTGGTCGCGGCGATAAAGATTTAGACAACTATATCAAATATTTTAACCTCTAAAGTATCGTTATAAATGCTAAGTAGTAAGAATTACCATTAAATTAATGCAACGCATTAAAAAACGGCCTACGAAAAGGATCCGTTTGTTATGAATTCAAACGGAGTTTGAAGAAGTTAGTGATTATTTAGAAATTGAAAGAAAAGTTTAGCATTCGTTTCGTCAGCCTAGATTTTTTGGTTCTTTTTCATCAATGGAAAAAGAACAGTAAAAAACTAATGATATATGAACAACATTAAAGTTTCTGAATTAAAAATAGTATTTAACCGAATTATTGGCAAATTTGAATCACAATTTGATGTTGACAGAAAAATTGAATTGCAAACAAGTATTTATCAGTTAATTCCAACGGATAAGTAGGACTCCTTTGTCAATCCAGAAGATTGGTTTTCAGCAAATGAAATTGACCAGGGAGACTTGAATGACGACATAAAGAAATTAGTAAATAATAAAGAACAAATTTGCACATATGTAGATTTTGATAGACTTGCCAGTTTATTACGAGAAGTAAGTCAAGTGTGCAATCCTGTTCAATGAAAGAAAATTAAATATGAAAAATAGAATCCATTCTAAAATGCAAGAAGACAAAAAACTTCTTTCCATATATTTTACAGCTGGTTACCCAGCACTGAACAACACCGTTCAAATACTAGAAGATTTAGAAAGAAACGGGGTAGATATGGTAGAAATTGGATTGCCCTTTAGCGATCCTTTGGCAGACGGACCTACCATACAAGCAAGTTCGTCCAAAGCCCTACAAAACGGCATGACAACTGCGGTGCTTTTTAATCAATTAAAAGACATCCGTAAGACAGTCTCTATACCACTTATACTTATGGGCTATTTTAATCCAATGATGCAATATGGTGTGGAAGCATTTTGTAAGAAATGTCAAGAAATTGGAATAGACGGGTTAATAATACCCGATTTACCTGTAGCTGTGTACCACGAAGAATATCAGCCTATTTTTGAAAAATACGGACTCATCAATGTGTTTTTAATCACCCCTCAAACCGATAACGAGCGAATCAGATACATTGATAGTGTTTCCAATGGCTTCATTTATATGGTGAGTTCTGCCAGTGTAACCGGGTCACAATCTGGTTTTGGAAACACCCAACAAGATTACTTTAAACGCATTGCAGCAATGCACTTAAAAAACCCTCAAATTGTAGGTTTTGGCATAAGCAATGCAGCAACTTTTACCCAAGCCACCGCTGATGCTAAGGGAGCTATAATTGGCTCCGCTTTTATAAAACACCTCACAACGAATGGGGTAGCTGCTATTGGTGATTTTGTAAAACATATTCGCTAAAAAAAGGCGCTAATTTTTCTCACTAGCGCCTATTCTCTTATTGCTTTAAATCGATATCCTTAATGTTCTTAATTCGGTTTCGTTCTAAAAAGGCATCAATAGTCTCAAAGTGTTCAATTACACGTTGTTCTTTAAACTCAAATACTTTTTGAGACAAGCCTTGTAGAAAATCACGATCATGCGATACCAATATCAAGGTACCATCAAACGACAACAAGGCTTCTTTTAGGACATCTTTAGATTTTAGATCCAAATGATTTGTAGGCTCATCCAATATTAAAAGATTAACCGGTTCTAACAACAACTTAACCATTGCTAACCGCGTTTTTTCTCCTCCAGAAAGCACACTTACTTTTTTATCAATTTCATCGCCTTTAAACATAAAACGTCCCAAGATATTTTTAATCTGTGTGCGCACATCTCCTTTGGCAACCTCATCTACGGTCTGAAATATAGTTAAGTCAGGGTCTAGTAAGGATGCTTGATTTTGCGCAAAATAACCAACCTTTACATTATGACCTAAACTACATTTACCATCGTAGTCAATTTCACCCAATATGGATTTAATCATGGTCGATTTTCCTTCCCCATTTCTACCTACAAACGAAACTTTCTCACCTCTTCCAATAGACATGTTCGCATTTTTAAACACCACATGCTCACCATATGTTTTCGTTAAGTTTTCAACCGATACTGGATAATCACCAGATCGTTGTGCCGGCGGAAATGCCAATTTTAAAGCCGAGTTGTCTACCTCATCAATCTCTATGGGTTCTAACTTTTCTAACATACGTTCCCTAGAAGTTACCTGATTGGTTTTGGAATACGTGCCTTTAAATCGCTCTATAAAACGCATATTATCCTCAATGAATTTCTGCTGCTCATCATAAGCCTTAATTTGATGCGACCTACGTTCTTCACGCAACTGCAAATAATGGGAATAATTTGCTTTGTAATCGTATATTTTACCCATAGTAACCTCAATAGTCCTATTGGTAATATTATCTATAAAAGCCCTGTCATGTGAAATGACCATAACCGCCTTGGCCTTATTCACCAAAAAGTCTTCCAACCAAATTACAGATTCTATGTCAATGTGATTTGTTGGCTCATCCAACAAAATTAAATCTGGCTTTTGTAGTAATATTTTTGCCAGCTCAATTCGCATTCGCCACCCACCACTAAACTCACTGGTAAGTCTATTAAAATCTTCGGACCTAAAACCCAGTCCTTTTAACGCTTTTTCTACCTCGGCATCATAATTTACATCTTCCAAAGCGTAGTATTGCTCCCCAAGGTCTGATACTTCTTCAATAATTGCCATATACGCATCACTCTCATAATCTGTTCTTGTTTCTAATTCCTTATTTAGATGGTCCATCCGGTCTCTCATCACAAAAACATGCGCATAGGCCTTGGCAGCCTCTCCCATTACCGTGCAATTATCTTCGGTTAATAAATGTTGTGGCAAGTAGGCAATGACAGTATCTTTAGGACAACTAACTTTGCCGCGAGTGGCAGATTGTTGGCCTGCAACAATTTTCATCATTGTAGATTTTCCAGCTCCATTTTTACCCATTAGGGCAATTTTGTCATTCTCATTAATCACAAAATTTACGCCGCCAAACAAGGTAGCTCCATTAAATTCTACTGCAATATTATCTACTGTAATCATAGGCTTGTTTTAAAAATTGCAAAACTAACAAAAAGTAAAGAATGTCATCCTGTCTTTTTACACTTTAGCTCTAAATAATAAAAATTCAATTTAACATGCCTTAACAAAGGCTTACAATTTCCTTAACTCCCTTTTTCCTAAAAAACACTTATATTATTGCTTAACCTAAAAAAACAATTATATGGGAATTATAGATGATCAGAGATTAAAAAGAAAAGTGAAACAAACAACCCCTACAAACCCAACTGGGAACACAGGTCAAAAAACAAATAAGTTTGATATTGATGCGGATACCATTAAGAAGCAGCAAAATAAAAAATAACATTTAAAAAATTAAAAAGCCCTAAATGCTACTCATGGCATTTAGGGCTTTTTTGGTACAAAAAAATACTTAACTTTCTAAAAAACAATGAATCACATATAAATACTAGTGCAATAACAATAAATATTTTTTGAGGTCGTTTTAATTATTAACCAAAAATTAAATTTATTAAAAATGAACAAACAAACTTTACTAGCCGTTGCATTCGTATGTATTTCCACTTTAGGTATTGCACAAGAAAACGAAACCACCTCAAAAGACCAAGACCAACAACCTTTAGAGTACCAAAACAAAAAAAATATAGTTAAATTAAGTTTAACAAGTTTGGCTTTTGGAAATTATCAATTTCAATACGAAAGGGTTTTAAACAAAACTTTTTCTGTAGGTATCTCTTATGCAACTATTCCTAAAGATGGGATCCCTTTTGGCAATACCATTAAAAATTTAGCGGATAACGATCCAGATTTAATTAATATAATTGACAATGGTAACATAGGCTACACTAGTTTTACACCAGAAATACGTATTTACACTGGAAAAAAAGGATTTGGAAAAGGGTTTTATTTGGCTCCATTTTTTAGAGCCTCCAAATATACTTTTGATAATATAAGCTTTGAATACGATATAGACGGTGGCGGCACCGCGTCATTAAGTACAAACGGTACCCTAAAAGCAAATTCATTTGGGTTATTACTTGGATCTCAATTTAATTTAGGCAAAAGTATTGTTTTGGATTGGTGGATAATGGGTCCTCATTACGGAACAAGTGATGGAGATTTAACAGGTGTTTCATCAGAAACTTTATCTCAAACAGAACAAGATGCTTTACGAGATACTCTTAACGATATTGACATTCCACTTGTAGATATCGAAAATAATGTTAACGCAAATGGTGCTGAAATTCTAATTTCAGGACCTTGGGCAGGAGTCCGTGCAGGTTTAAGCATCGGTTACCGTTTCTAAGCACACCCATTCTATAAATTAGGATAATTATCCTTAAAAAAACTCAGCATACTGCAGTACCCGAAAATCAATTGTATTGAATTTCGGGTTTTTGCTTTTTAACAACTTATAAGTATCCATACTACCTATAGCCCTGTTGGCTGCTCCCGAGGGCGCCGTTAATGACACTGTTTTTATAATCCTATCATTTAGTTTAAAGGAATGGATACGAGGCACGCTATTGGAAACTATATGGAGTTTCTGCTGATGCTCTTTTAAATGTTTTCTAAAAAAGTACTCTGGACCGTTTTTACTATTACCTCCTGTAAATAGGAGTGTATTTACATTTGGATAATTTTTTAAATACCCAATTAGATCCCTGAGTATGATGTTCTGCATTCCCAGATCTGAGGCATCAATTTTTGTGCGCTCTGCACTTGCGACGATATCACAAATTCCAATTTTTCGTTCCCTTAAAAAATCCTTTCGCTGTTGAATAGCGAAAGCTGTGGTTTCAAACCTGAGATTAAGGTCGAAAATTCTATCCAAAATTGGCCACAATTGACCGTCGCTACTACCATAACAAAAATCAACATCATTTTCTTTTAAATGACCACTGGTAAAACGTGGTGGTGGCAAGGTACCAACAATTAGCTTTGTGGCTTCTGGAAATAAAAAAGGCTGATATGGATGAGAATGAAGGAACAAGTTAGAAGTTAGAAGTTAGAAGTTAGAAGTTAGAAGTTAGAAGTTAGAAGTTAGAAGTTAGAAGTTAGAAGTTAGAAGTTAGAAGTTAGAAGTTAGAAAAAAATACAAAAGCCAGAACTCAAGTTAACAAATCAACGAAAAACAAATCAACATTTTATTGTAATTCTGCTAATTCTTCTTTTACCTTTTTAATAATACCTCTAGTAGTATTCCTTGTTTGCTTGGTCATTTGTTCAGATTCTAACACTAGCTCCTGTAACAAACTCTTAGCTTCAACGAGCTTATTATTTCTTCTGTAAAACTGTACCAAATTAAGGCGTTCCTTATAATTACTAAAAGGCGCATCAAACCTTTGTAACATTTCTTCGGCGACGGCAAGACTGCCAATTTTCTCTAGAGAAAGACCGTAATAAAAGAGGGCCTTGGATTTTTTAAATTTTGAATTATTTTTAATTTTTTCAGCACACTTAATAGCTTCCTTGTATGCTGATGCACAATAGTATGCTTCCTCTAATTTGGCAATAGTATAAAAGTCGTTTTGAAAACCCCTGCCTAATGCTGCATTGTAGTTCGCTATGGCTTTTTCATAAAGTTGAGAGTCTAAATAAGCATCTGCCAAGGCCACCTGATTTTCAAAGGTTTCTGCAAAATAAAACTTAGCCTCTAGATCTGAAATTTTCTTGCCAGGGTTTACAACCGCTAAGATGCTTTCTTGTGCCTTATCTAATTCTCTCTTCTGAAAAACTTGCGTAAATAAATATAGAATACAGCCCAATAATGGGATAAATAAAATTACAAAATACCAGAAATAATTATTCCGTTTGGTGTAACAATGGTAAATGCAATACGCCTGAAGAACAATAACAAAATAGTAATATAACATATAAAAAAATATAAACGATTTACTATACGAACAACCTTATCTAATACCCTTTTCTATGCTGAGTTACGACTAGCATTAATATTACCATAAAGCGAACGTGTAACAATCTTCTCGTAAAGTTCTTTATATTCAGAATTCATACCTATTTTTTGTAGTGCATATTGTTGAATAACCAAAAGCGGAAGTACTATGTTCTCCCTAATTTTAATTGATTCTCTAGAAATATGTTCTTTTTCCATCAAAATTTCCATTCCAGAAATCTCTAACAACATTTCTTTAGACAGGTCATATTCTTGTTTTAGAATTGTCCAAAACGCACCATACTCAGCATCTTCTTTCATATAAGAGGTAAGTTCAAAATAACATTTAGATAAGGCCATCATACTATTTGACATTAGTGCTCTAAATATTGGTACATTTTCATACAACCCTTTTATTTCATCTATTCTGCCTCGATCTTTCATTGTTTTAAGTGCTGTTCCCAATCCAAAATACCCAGGGACATTCTGTTTTAATTGACTCCAAGAGCCAACAAATGAAATTGCTCTAAGATCTGTTAGTTCCAATTTAGCTTTATTCCCCCGCTTTCCAGGCCTACTGCCAATATTTGCCTTGGTATAATACTTAAGGGTACTCATGTTCTCTAAATAGGACATAAACTTAGAGTGATGTTTCAAGTTGTCGTATTTTTCAAAACTTAATTCTGATAGTTCTTCTATTAATTTTCTTGACGCATCAGGAATGACATTCTTTTCTCCAAAAAGGTTATTTGACAAACCAGCTGTTAACAACTGTTCGCAATTGTAAATAAATTGTTCCTTAGTACCATAAGTACTCGTAATTGTTTGTCCTTGAATGGTTAACTGAATTTCGTTATTTGCTATATCTTTTGTTTGAGCTGCATAAAAGCGATGTGTTTTTCCACCTCCACGTGCTGGTGGCCCACCTCGACCATCAAAAAATATTGCTTTAATAGTATGGTTAGCACATACTTTTGACAAACTTTCTTTCGTTTCGATAATAGACCAATTTGCTTTTAAATAGCCTCCATCTTTTGTTCCATCAGAAAATCCAAGCATCATAGTTTGTTTTTCAGCCCTTTTCTTTACGTGTGCCCTATAGGCTGGCATACTAAACAATTCTTGCATAATCTTCTCGGACCTATCCATTCCAATCATTGTTTCAAAAAGTGGAACAATATCAAAAGTAATGGCATCTGAATTCCAACCACACCATCTAAATAACCCATAAACAAAGAGCACTGAAAAAATGTCTTCAGAATTACTAATTACATATCTATTACAACCCTCTTCCCCATTCCTTTCCTGGATTTCCTTTAATTGTGAAATATTTACAATAGTGTCTTTGATAATATCCTCATAATTATCAGCGTTCAATTTTAATTCTTTATGAAGCAAAATATTCACCAGAGTAGTCGTATCAAGTTCAGACAAATCTTTTTTAATAATACCATTTTTTTGTAAAACAGCGGCTATAACTTTAGTGTGAATACTATGGTCTTGTCTAATATCTAAAGTTGCAAAATGTGTTTTAAAAATTTTAACCTTATCCATAAAATAATCCAATTCCGTTAAATACAGTTTATGATATTTCTCAATTAAAATTTTTCTAATTTTTTCTAACGGACCAATAATATCAGTATATCCAACCTGTTTGGCTGGATTAAACATAGCTGCATATAAATTAGACCGTAACTCGTTAATGAACATTTGTATATCTGTAAAAGATAATTTTTTTTGCAACTTTTTTAGATCATTATAGTAACATTTCATTAAAGTGATTCGCAACTCATCTGCTACTTTACTAGTAATATCAGCAGTTACAAAAGGGTTTCCATCTCGGTCCCCTCCAGGCCAGAAACCCAGTTTCATTATATTGTAATTTTCAAATTCTGAGTTATTGATATTTCTTTTTAAATACGCATATAATTCTCCAACAGCTTCATAATAGACATTACGCAAAATATAAATGATATTTTTTGCTTCATCCAAAGGTGTTGGTTTTTTAGAGTTTATAAGAGAGGTTAACCCTAATTGCTGCAAGGTCACATCAATATCATCAATTTTATTATCTAATATCAAGGTTCTTAGTTCTGAAATAATATCTAAGACTGCAGGTGTATAAAATTGTGTTGGATGAGCAGTTAAAACTAAACGAGCACTAAATGAAGACAGTTGCTCAGAAATTTTATCCCAACTTTTATTCTTATCAACCAACTCAAAATAATCTTTAATCGTTAGGTTATTACTATGCTTGTATAGTTTTGGAAATGCTGCATCTTCGACGCTATCATACAAAACCACTTGTCTCTCTACATATTGAATAATGCGAAACATAAAATTAATACGCTCTTCTTCTGATGCAATATCGACATAATTTTGAAAAAAAGATTCTAATATTTCTTGAGGGCTTTTACCAGACTTTAGCCCTTTTTGGCATTGATCTAGCATTAGTGGTATAACCATACCTACATTTTCAATATTCCGATACGGTAAGTTTAAAAATAGGCTATTGTATATATTAAACTTATTATAAACTGATTTTTTAAACTCCTCTAATCTTTGTAACTCCTTCATATAACCAGTTATTCTTCTTTTAATTAAAAAACTTTTTTTGAAATTTATTTCAAAGTTAAGACTAAATCATCTGAGTTTACCAAAGACCCACCTGCCAACTGTATTCTATCTACCACTCCCTCCGCAGTTGCCGTAACCGTAGTTTCCATCTTCATAGCTTCAATTACAAACAACGGCTGGTTCTTTTTAACCTCTTGTCCTCTTTTTACCAAAACACTAGACAACAAACCTTGTAACGGAGCACCAATCTCTTTTGGGTTATTAACATCCACCTTCACATTTTCAGCTTTTATTACTTTGACTGACGTATCTTTCACCATAACGTTACGTAGCTGCCCGTTAATTTTAAAATAGATACTTACATACCCATTTTCATCGGGCTCCCCTTTTAACATTAAGGAGATTAAAACATTTTTACCTTTATCTAGTTCTACAATAATTTCTTCCCCTATATCCATACCATAAAAGAAATTTTTAGTTGGTATGTTCATTACATTACCATACTTAACATGGCTGTTATAGGCATCTGTAAATACCTTAGGGTACAATTTGTAAGACAAAAAGTCTGTAATTTCTAAATCTCTCCCCATACCTTTATTAAACTTACGCTTAAAAGCTTTAAGTTCTTTTTCAAAATCTATTGGCTCTAAATGAGCATTCGGTCTTTCTGTATAGGGTACTTGATCTTTTAAGATTATTTTTTGCAGTTCTTTTGGAAACCCACCAACTGGCTGACCTAGATCTCCTTTAAAGAAGCTAATGACAGATTGAGGAAAAGAAATAGTATCCCCTTTTTCTAAAATATCCTTTACGCTTAAACTATTGCTTATCATATATTGCGCCATATCACCCACAACCTTAGAGCTGGGTGTTACTTTAACAATATCTCCAAACAACTGGTTTACCTCACCATACATTTTTGTAACCTCTGGGAATTTACCTTCCAAACCAAGTGCAATTGCTTGCCCCTTAAGGTTCGAATATTGTCCGCCTGGAATTTCATGACGATACACTTCCCCGGTACCTGATTTAAGTCCAGACTCAAAGGTGTAATAGTAATTCCGTACCGTTTCCCAATAATTGGAGTATTCTGCTAGCTTCTCTGTGTTTAGTTTATTTTCACGCTCATGAAAACGCAACATTTCTACCACAGAGTTAAAATTAGGCTGCGATGTTAAACCTGACAATCCTCCAAGAGCAACATCAACCACATCTACCCCGGCTTCTATTGCTTTTAAATACATAGCCGCTTGAATGGAAGACGTATCGTGCGTATGTAAATGTATTGGTATATTAATTTCTGATTTTAAGGCAGATATTAACTCAAATGCTGCATTTGGCTTCAACAAACCTGCCATATCTTTTACTCCTAAAATATGGGCCCCTGCATTTTCTATATCTTTGGCTAATTGAATATAATACTTAAGGTTGTATTTGGTCTTATTAGGATCTAAAATATCACCAGTATAACAAATAGATCCTTCTGCCAAGCCACCTGTTCTATTGCGCACATATTCTATACAAGGAGCAATGGATTTCATCCAGTTGAGCGAATCAAAAATACGGAAAACATCTACTCCCGTTTCCCAAGATTGCTCTACAAATTTTTCGATTAAATTATCTGGATAGGCCGTATACCCCACACCATTAGAGCCACGAATAAGCATTTGTAACATCACATTAGGCATAGATTTACGCAGCAATGCCAAACGCTCCCATGGATTTTCTTGCAAGAAACGCAAGCAAACATCAAAGGTTGCACCTCCCCAAACTTCCATACTAAATATTTCAGGGAAGTTTTTGGCATATCCTTCGGATACTTTCAACATATCTATAGTACGCATGCGGGTTGCCAACAAACTTTGGTGGCCGTCTCGCATTGTAGTGTCTGTAAAATGTACCTTTTTCTCGTTTTTTAACCAAGTTGAAAAACCTTCGGGACCTAATTCAGTTAATAAATCTTTAGTCCCTTTTGGGTACGAACTCATTTTTTCAAACGAAGGTACCTTTGGCTTAGAGAACACATGGTTTGAATCTTTCTTCTTAACATCGGGGTTACCATTAACAATAGTTTCTCCCAAATACCCAATTAATTTATTAGCTCGGTTTCTTGGCTCTATAAACTCAAACAAAGAAGACTCATTCTTTATAAAGTTTACCGTAACCTTACCATCTCTAAAAGTTTGATGTTTTAGAATATTATCTAAAAACGCCATATTACTCTGTACGCCTCTAATACGGAATTCCGCCAATGCTCTACGCATCTTACGGCAAGCGCCATCTAAAGTTCTGCTAGTCGCAGAAACCTTAACCAACATAGAATCAAAGAAAGGTGAAATACGAACGCCTTGGTAAATACTACCAGCATCTAAACGAATACCAAAACCTGAAGCACTCCTATAGGTCGTTACAACGCCGTAATCTGGCTTAAAATCGTTAGCTGGATCTTCTGTAGTAATTCTACATTGCAATGCATACCCTGTTATTTTCACAGACTCTTGATCCTGTATTTTTATTTGTTTGTCCGCTAATCTATACCCGCCAGCAATAAATAACTGTGCTTTTACCAAGTCTATATTGGTAATCATTTCTGTAACGGTATGTTCTACTTGTATTCTTGGATTTACCTCTATAAAATAAATACTGCCATCATCATCTACCAAGAACTCAACAGTACCTATATTATTATAGTTTACGGCCTTACAAATATCTAAGGCATATTTATACAAACTATCTCTTGTTTCTTGAGGTAAACCAATAGAAGGAGCAAATTCTATTACTTTTTGGTAGCGTCTTTGCACAGAACAATCTCGCTCGTACAAATGCACCATATTACCATGCATATCTGCAACAATCTGTACTTCTATATGTTTTGGGTTTTCTACAAATTTTTCAAGAAAAACAGTATCATCACCAAATGCATTTAACGATTCTCTTTTTGCTTCTGGAAAAGCTTTTTCCAATTCCTCTTCTGTACGGATAACTCGCATCCCGCGACCACCACCACCAGAGGCTGCTTTTAACATTAACGGATATCCAATTTTTTTTGCTTCAGAAATGGCAACAGCTATGCTTGATAAATCTTTATCACTACTTTGTATGATTGGAATATTATTAGCAACTGCAACTTCTTTAGCTGTAATTTTATCCCCTAAAGATTTTAGTACCGAAACTTTAGGACCAACAAAAATAATATCATTATCTGCACATTTTTGAGCAAATTCTGCATTTTCAGATAAAAACCCATACCCTGGGTGTATTGCATCTACACCATTATCTTTAGCTACTTGTATTATAGCATCAATATTTAAATATGGTTTTAAAGGCTCATTATCTTCCCCAATTTGATAACATTCATCTGCTTTATACCTATGCAATGAATAACGATCTTCATAAGTATATACGCCAACAGTTTTAATGCCTATTTCTACACAAGCTCTAAAAATACGAATTGCTATTTCCCCCCTGTTTGCTACTAAAACCTTATTAATTTTCATCTGTAGTAATTTATCAATTTTTAATCTAAAAGAATAAAGGAAATACTTTAATTTTTAGATCCTCAAAGGTACTCCATATTACTCTTTTTAACAATATTAAAAATTTACAAAATGCCTCTATTTTGTATCAATAATAAACTAATAAATACAAAAACAGAGCTATTTAATACGGAAACTAGAATATTAGCAAATAACTTCAATTATTTAAACCTAGAAAGAACGAAAAAAATTTGATTTATCTCTTAGAAAGCGTATATTATTTAAAATAAAAAAACAAAGAAGTATGGGAAAAGGAGATAAAAAATCTAAAAGAGGAAAAATAATTAATGGCACGTATGGATCTAGAAGAAAGCGTAAATTAAAAAGGAAGCCAACCATTGAAGAAAAAATTAATGTAGGAAAGAAGAAATAAATTTATTCCTTACAAGGAGGAATACCATCTTAACATTACGAATTAGCCAATACACCACGTATTCCGATTGGTTCACCACATTGGTTTTTATATGCTGCAAAAAAGTAGCATTTTAGCAGCCCAAGTTTTACTAATTATTAACTTTTACTATGCTAAAAAACACTATTTTTCTATCATTCTTTATACTAACCACATTATTTTACGATAGCACCAATTGCGATAGCGCGTACTCTTCGAGTTCTTATGCGCTCAATTATGCAAAAAAAGCTTTAAAAGCAGATAATTTTGATCATCAGAAATATTATGCAGAAAAAAGTTTAATTGCTTTAGAAAAAACAAAGAAATTAATGAAAGAATGTGACTGCAAAGACGCTATGAATTCTGTTTTAAATGGTATCACTAATTTAGAAAAAGCTGCGGAGCCAAAAGATTGGGATTTAGGTAGACATTATTCTAAGCTAGCCTTAAAAAATGTTGAAAACACAATTACTGCCTTAGACGTATTTACTCTTAGCACCTCGACCACCGTTATTAATGAAGAGACATCTAATAGCAAACAATCATTAATTACAGAAGCTTCCGAATTAGAGAAACAGCGCTTACTCCTAGATGAAGAGTTAAAAATTCTCCAAGAAAAAAGTAGACTTTTAGCTATAAAGATTGCTGAGAATCTACAAAAACAAAGACAAAATTAATCTACGACAAACGTAAGGACTACACTATTATCTGCTGTTAAATCTAGCTCATAGGTATAAAATCCAATAGACAACACTGCTTCACCAACAAAATCTACAGGCTGCAAGGTATACGTTTCTCCCTCTACCATTATGTTTATGTAAGCATATCTATACGTACTTTCTTCATATTCTAGGTAATCAGAAAAAGCACCAGAAGAAATATCAGTATGAATTTTATCAGCTGCGCCCACTTGAACCCTTGTAAAAGTTACATCACTAACGTTTTTAATTCTAAGGTTTATGGCATTTAAATTATCATCCCTGTCTTCACAACCAAAACAAAAAACAAGAAATAAAAGGGGTAAAAACATAAATTTTTTCATAGCACACATACATTTTACTTATTTCTATGAAACGATTTTATACTACTATTATTATCTCACAAACACGGGCATGTTCTCTTTTTCCGTATGCGCTTCACTAAAAGCATAGCCATCGCTGTTAAACTTTTTAATATCCTCTAGAGTTTCCGCATTACTATCTAGGATATAACGCACCATAGCACCCCTAGCCTTCTTAGCAAAAAAACTTATTATTTTTAATTTATCATTTTTCCAATCCTTAAAAACTGGAGTAATCACCGGCACTTTTAGCTTTTTTACATCAACAGCTCCAAAATATTCGTTACTTGCTAAGTTTACAAAAACCTCCGCATCTTCCAATTCAGCATTAAGATGTTCGGTAAGCGTCTTCTTCCAAAATTCGTGCAGGTTCTTTTTTCGGGCTACCTTTAGCTGCGTACCCATTTCCAAACGGTACGGCATCATTAAATCCAATGGTTTCAAAACCCCGTACAAACCCGACAAAATTCGAAGTTTATCCTGCAATTCAGCCACCTTATTTTCTGCTATTGAATACGCATCCAACCCTTGATATACATCCCCACTAAACGCATAAATTGCGGGTCTTGCTATATTTGATGTAAATGGCGTGGTAAAATCTTGATTGCGCTGCCAATTTAGCTGTGCTAAATTGTCTGAGATCCCCATTAAAGTAGAAAGGGCTTTAGGCGATTTCTTTTTTAAAATAGCATTTAATTTCACGGCCTCTTCCATAAATTGAGGTTGCGTAAATTTTTGCGTTGGCAACTTAGTATCAAAATCCAATGATTTTGCTGGCGAAATAACAATCTTCATTTTTTATTTAATTTGAACTAAAAATAAGGATGATTTTTATGAAAACCCTGTATATTTTACAAGAGTTTTCAATACCACTATTGTTAAAATTTATTCTCTTGAAAATTACTCTATATGCTTGGCGTAATGCTTCCATTTCTCAATAGCATTGGCCATATCTTCTGGAAGTTCAGAATCAAATCGCATAAATTCTTTGGTTACTGGATGTACAAAACCTAAGGTTTTAGCATGCAATGCCTGTCTCGGTAAAATTTTAAACGTATTCTCTACAAATTGCTTGTATTTTGTAAAAGTAGTTCCTTTTAATATCCGCTCCCCTCCATACCGCTCATCATTAAAAATGGTGTGTCCAATATATTTCATATGCACCCGTATTTGATGGGTTCGTCCTGTCTCCAATTTACAAGAAACAACAGTTACATACCCCAAACGATCCAACACCTTATAATGGGTAATTGCTTCTTTCCCTTCTTCTCCATCCGGAAAAACGTGCATTTGCAATCTGTTTTTAGGGTGTCTTCCTAAATTTCCTTCTATAGTCCCTTCTTCATCCTCTACATTACCCCATACAATGGCTACATATTCTCGCTCTGATGTTTTATCAAAAAATTGCTTTGCCAAAAATGTCATCGCTGCTTCTGTCTTTGCTATGACCAAGAGTCCGGAAGTATCTTTATCTATACGGTGTACCAATCCTGGCCTATCACTTGTATTATTTGGCAAATCCTTACAATGGTGTAGTAATGCATTAATTAGAGTGCCCGAATAATTGCCATGTCCAGGATGTACAACCATTCCTGCAGGCTTATTTACAACCATAAGTACATCATCCTCATAGACAACATCTATTGGAATATCTTCTGCTTGCAATAAAAACTCATAGGGTGGGTGGGTAAACATAACACGGATGTCATCATATGCTTTTACCTTGTAGTTCTGCTTTACGACCACATTATTTACCCATATATGGCCATCTTTAGCTGCCTTTTGTATTTGATTTCGTGTCGCATTTTCAATAAAATTCATCAAAAATTTATCAACACGTAAAGGTTCTTGTCCTTTAGATGCTACTACTTTATGATGCTCATAAAGCTCCTCGTCATTAGGTTCTGGACCCAGTTGTTCACTCATAAAAAATATACCTTTTAGTCTTATCGATTACCGTTACCACAAATCAATTCTACTTTTGATGTCTTTGGCAATTTATCTCCTGGTTTTATATCCTTGCCCATATACCTTATACCAAGAACCATATCTTTTCCAATATTATTTACATACGTTATTGTTGGCTCGTTTAAACCAACTGCAAGTAACATAGAAGTAGCGTTTCTTTTCGTTTTCTGTATAACCTGTGGCACGGATACTTTTTTATAACCAGACGGATTAACCGTAAAATATATTTTTCTATTCTTCTTTACCTTATTTCCTGCCGGTGGATTCTGTTCAATAATAGAAAATCTAGGATAACTAGGATTGTAATTAGCCGAATCTAAAACATAAGACCTAAGCCCAGCCTTATCTACTTCATGTTTCATTTGAGAAACGGTCATTTTAGAAAAATCGGGGACCTCTACAAATTCGCCATGATTGGTGGTAGATTTTAGCCACTGTAAAACAACAAAAACTAAAACCAAGACAACCACAAGAGCCAACCCTAATTGTATTATAAATGATTTACTCTTTATAAAATTGAAAAAATTTCGCATACTAATATAATTATAGCACAAATATATAAAACCCTATCCTTTTTTCTTTAATTTAAAAAAATGATATTTGTTATTATCATTACCTTGAATCATAATTGCTATGAAAAAAAATATTGCCATAATTATGGGTGGCTACTCTAAAGAGTATAAAATATCCCTAAAAAGCGGAAACGTTGTCTACAAATTTCTAGATGATACTACCTACAATAAGTATCGCATTCACATATTTAAAGACAAATGGGTTTATGTAGATGCTAATGAGAATGAGCATCCTGTAGACAAAAGTGATTTTTCTATTGAAGTTGATGGTCGAAAGCTAAATTTTGATTGTGTTTTTAATGCCATACATGGCACGCCGGGTGAGGATGGCTATCTACAAGCCTATTTTGAGCTCATAGGACTCCCACAAACGGCTTGTAATTTTTATCAAGCAGCATTAACATTTAACAAAAGAGACCTACTAAGTGTCTTAAAACCCTATGGAATAGCATCTGCAAAATCATATTATCTTAATAAAGGTGATATTGTAAACGAAGATGCAATTATTAACAAACTTGGATTACCCTGTTTTGTAAAAGCAAATAAAGCAGGTAGTAGTTTTGGCATCTCTAAGGTACATACAAAAGAAGCCTTACTACCAGCCATTGAAAATGCATATGAAGCCGATGACGAAATCATCATTGAAGCTTTTTTAGATGGCACAGAAGTTTCTGTAGGTGTTATCACCTACCAAGGAGAAACCAAAGTATTACCCATAACAGAGATTGTAACCGAGAACGACTTCTTTGATTACGAAGCTAAATACGAAGGCAAATCTCAAGAAATTACACCTGCAAGAATTTCTAAAGAACAAGCAGAAAAAGTTGGAAATATTGCAAAACGGGTATACGACATCCTAAAAATGAAAGGCTACTCTAGAAGCGAATTTATTTTTGTAGACAATGAGCCGTACATGCTTGAAATGAATACAACACCTGGACTAACAGAAGAAAGTATCCTACCACAACAAGCATCCATTGCTGGAATATCTCTTGCACAATTGTTTGACAGTGCTATTACAGAGGCTTTGAGATAATTTAGCTAACTTTAGATTATTATAAGTATTAAAACCTTAGCTATTACCAATATAAAAATGCAACAAATGAAACGTGCTATTTTCCCAGGTTCTTTTGATCCACTAACATTAGGCCATACTGATATTATAAATAGAGGTATTACTCTTTTTGATGAAGTTATTATTGCCATAGGTATAAATGCCGATAAAAAATACATGTTTTCATTAGAAAAAAGAATGAAATTCATTAAAGAGGCATACAAAGATGAACCCAAAATTAAAGTGATGACTTACAAAGGTCTTACTATAGATTTTTGCAAAAAAATGAAAGCTAATTTTATACTCAGAGGGTTGCGCAATCCGGCTGATTTTGAATTTGAAAAAGCAATTGCACATACCAATAGAAAATTATCGGAGATAGAAACTGTATTCCTACTAACATCATCTGGAAAATCATATATCAGTTCTTCCATTGTTCGCGATGTTATTCGAAACAATGGTGATTACAAAGTTTTAGTCCCAGAAACGGTTACGGTTTCATAAAAAAAACAATAGATGAAAAACAGTATTTACATTTTGTGCTTCATTCTCCTTGCCTCTTGTATCGAGAAACCTGAAGCTAAAGAAAAAGATTTTCAAACTTTTTTTGAAATTTCTAACGGATTAGAAACGCCAACTTACCTAGAAGTAATAGCATACTACAATAAACTAGCCAAAGAGTTTCCTGAAATAAACATACAAACCCTTGGGGAAACAGACAGTGGTTTCCCACTACACCTAGTTACCTATAATCCTGATGGCGAATTTAACTTCAACAAAATCAACCCAAAAAAAACAGTCATTTTAATAAACAATGGTATACACCCTGGAGAAAGTGACGGCATAGATGCAACTATGTTATTACTCAGAGATTTAGTGGTACATAACATAAAAACACCTAAAAACACAATTATAGCAACAATTCCTGTTTACAATATTGGTGGCGCCTTAAATAGAAATTCCACTTCTAGAACCAATCAAAATGGTCCAAAAAACTATGGCTTTAGAGGCAATTCACAGAACTATGATTTAAACAGGGACTTTATAAAAAGTGATACTAAAAATGCTAAAACATTTGCTAAAATCTTTCATTTAACAAAACCAGATGTTTTTATTGATAACCACGTAAGCAATGGTGCAGATTATCAATATACTCTAACGCATTTATTTACACAACACAACAAATTAGGTGGCAAATTAGGAGATTACCTTCATACACAAATGATGCCTGCTCTAGAAACATCTTTAGAAAAGATTGACTGGAGTATAACACCTTACGTTAATGTTTTTAATAGTGTCCCAGAAGAAGGCTTTTCACAATTTATGGATTACCCAAGATATTCTACGGGCTATACTACATTATGGAACACCTTGGGTATGATGGTAGAAACACATATGCTGAAACCCTATAAACAACGTGTTTTAGGCACTTATTTTCTAATGCAAAAAATGATTGATATCACCGAAGAAGATGGTGAAAAAATAAAGGCACTACGTAAAAATGCCTTTGCAGCGTATCAAGCAAAAGAAACATATCCAACACAGTATACAATAGACACCACAAAGGCATCAACCCTAAACTTTAAAGGATTTGAAGCAGAAAGAATTGACAGCAAGGTAACAGGCTTAAAACGCTTAAAATACGACAAAACACGACCGTTTACGAAGGAAGTAGCATATCAAAACTATATGAAAGTCACAGACAGTATTCGCATACCAAGCGCTTATATTATACCCCAGGGATGGCAAAAAATAATCCCTTTGCTTGCTGCCAACAATATCACATACAAAAGGCTAGGAAAAGATACAATTATTAACGTAGAGTCTTACAGGATTAAAGACTACCAAACACGTAAAACCGCCTATGAAGGGCATTATCCACACAACAACACTAGTGTAACAGCTACCACTAAAAACGTACAATTTTACAAGGGTGATTTTCTTGTACCTACAAAACAAGACGGCATTCGTTATGTACTAGAAACATTAGAACCATCGGCAATAGATTCTTTTTTTAATTGGAATTTTTTTGATACTATTTTACAACAAAAAGAAGGCTTTTCTCCTTATGTTTTTGAAGATATTGCCGTACAATTATTACAAGACAACCCAGCCCTAAAATCAGAATTTGAAGGCAAAAAAGCACAAGATGTAAGTTTTGCCAACAACTGGTATACACAATTAGACTGGATTCATAAAAAATCTGAGTATTACGAGAAAGCACATTTACAATACCCCATATTTAGAATTCTAAAAAACTAAAATTTACTCTTCAAACAGCACTTTAATATTGGCATACGAATTCTCTAATGCCTTTGCTATTTTGCTTGGGCCTTTCCATTTCACTTTTTGTATCCCTTCATCCAATTGGCCAATAAGTTCTCCCTTATACGAAGTTTTCATAGCAAACCAGTGTACTTCCTTAAGTTTCTGTTTGCCATTGCGTTTAAAAATATGATAGGTCGTTTTTAAAAAATTTTCAATTTTTAAGCCTTTTACTCCGGTTTCCTCTTCTACTTCGCGAAGTGCACACTCTTCTATTGTTTCCCCATTATCTATTTTTCCTTTAGGTAAATCCCATTTATCATTTCTATAAATAAAAAGAACCTTACCATTTTTATTGGTAACTACCCCGCCACCAGCAACGACAATAGGTATTTTTTTAGAGAATTTCTTTAAGATTTCCTCTTTATTAGGGTGATAGATATATGCCTTGGACAGTTTATTCTTAGACAAAGCCTTAATAGCCTCGTTAATTGCCTGCTCGTTCAACAAAAAATATTTATTATCTGCAATGTCCGAGAGTTTATTTGTTAAAATCAAGGGCAATTCATTCACAAAAACTTTATACATTTGTGTTATGGTTTTAAATAAAGACACTGCAAAAAAAACAGCCGAACTTCTATTGCAAATTAATGCAATAAAGTTGAAACCAGAAAATCCTTTTACATGGGCTTCTGGATGGAAATCTCCAATTTATTGTGATAATAGAATTATTCTATCGTATCCTTTGATTAGAAATTACGTTAAAGAACAAATGGCTAAGCAAGTAGAAGAGCTATATGGCAAGCCTGATGTTATTGCTGGAGTTGCGACTGGTGCCATTGGTATTGGTATGCTTGTAGCAGAATGTTTAGGGCTCCCCTTTATATATGTTAGACCAGAACCAAAATCACACGGCAGACAAAACCAAATAGAAGGGCAACTATCTCCTAACCAAAACGTTGTAGTTATTGAAGATTTGATTAGCACTGGAAAAAGTAGCTTAAATGCTGTTAAGGCCCTTAAAGAATCAGGTGCCAATGTTAAGGGAATGGTCGCGATTTTCACTTACGGCTTTACTGTTGCTGATGAAAATTTCAAAAGCGAAAACACACAGCTACACACACTCAGCGACTATAGCAATTTAATACAACAAGCATCAGACACTGAGTACATAAAAGAAGAACAGTTAAACACTTTGCTGCAATGGAAAAGCAATCCAGCAGCTTGGAAACCATAACACTATGCATATAGAATCACCCAAAAAAACAATTAACAAGAGCGACAAAGAAGTTTTTAATTTTCTAATTGATATCAAAAACTTTGAAAAGTTAATGCCAGAAAACATTAGTAAGTTTGAGGTATTAGGCACAGATAAATTCCTTTTTGCATTAAAAGGTATGCCCGAAATTGTATTAAAGTTAAAAGAACAATTTCCTAACAATAAAATAATCTTAGGTGCAGCAAGTGACAAGCTACCTTTCACATTAACGGCAGATATTATTGCTTTATCAGACTCACAAAGTGAAGTTACACTTAGTTTTGAAGGTAAATTCAATGCAATGATGGCAATGATGATAAAGTCTCCAATTACAAATTTCATAGAAACACTATCTAAAAACTTAGGAAAGGTTTAATGCATTAATCGGATTTCTTTTAAATCAAATTCTTGTAAAATATGATCCTCTAGCATTACAATTAATTTTCCGCTAGGGGATACTCCTCTAATAAACCCCATAAAATAAGCTCCTTCTTTATTTTTAAAAGTAGATGGCTTATCAATTCTAAACATTACTTTTTGATACTGACTGGTTAATTCGGTAGCACTAGACAACCTTTCTTTCGTAAGATATTTTCTTAATTTTTCAATAATAAGCTTTAAAATTTCATCCAAATCAAAATCTTTACCCATTTCCAGCCGTAAAGAAGACACGTCTGGTAAATTATCAAATGAAGTTTGATTCACATTTAACCCAATTCCTATTATTGAAGTTTTTATTAAACTACCCAATAAAATGTTTTCTATAAGAATGCCACATATTTTAGAATTAGCTGACAGAATGTCGTTAGGCCATTTTACGGCCAAATTTGGAATACCGAGTGTATTTAACGCCTCATAAATAGCTAGAGACACACACATATTTAATGCAAACTGACTGGCAACTCCTTGCACCCCCCCATTTTTTAACACACTAAAGGTCAGATTTTTACCTCCCTCAGAAAGCCATTCCGTTCCCATTTGCCCTCGACCTTTCAGTTGCTCCTCTGCAACAACAACGGCAAAATCCTCCAGGTTATTACCAGTCAATAATTGTTTTAAATAGGCATTGGTGGAGTCGGTGGCATTAAGTTTGATTATCTGCATATGTAGTTTATTACAAAAATCTACAATCTTAATATTAAAAACAATAGTTAAGAAAACAAAAAATCAATAACTTTGTATAATCTAAAATTTTTGAATGCAAAAAAAGAAAGCTAGTGCAGATGAGCTAATTGCTTTAATTTTACAAGGAGTAGAAGACATTAAAGGACACGATATAAATTTACTAGATCTTAGGGATATAGAAAATACCGTATGTGATTACTTTATAGTATGCAACGGTACTTCTAACACGCATGTTAATGCAATTGTAAATTCAATCCAAAAAACAGTTAGCAAAGCAATACAAGATAAACCTTGGCATATAGAGGGATCTGAGAATGCAGAATGGGTTTTATTAGACTACATCAATGTTGTTGTGCATGTCTTCCAAAAACAGATTAGAGATTTCTACGATATAGAAGGACTTTGGGGAGATGCAAAAATCACAGCAATTGAAAGTAGTTATAATCAGTAAAAAACAAAAATGGCAAAAGAAAAGAATACAAAACCTACGAAACCAAAATTTAATTCTTGGTGGATTTATGGAATATTAATTGTAGTAATAATTGGTTTTCAGTTTTTAAGCAGTGATAGCATATCATCTACAAACAAAAAGACAACATCAGATTTATTAGAGTACATCAAAAATGGTGATGTAAAAAAAGTATTAATGATATCTAATGCTGGCTATGCAAAGGTATATCTAACTGGTGAAGCGTTAGCTAAGGAAGAGCACAAACCTGTGTCTAAACCTAGCTTTTCTCTAAACCCATCTGAATCTCCTAGTTATATCGTAAATTATGCCTCTTTAGAGGTTTTCGAACAGGAAATCAAAACTACGAGAGACGAAAACAACATAGACATTATCATTGATAGTGAAAAAGAAGATAACACTTTTCAAAGTCTTTTATTTTCATTACTCCCATTTGTTTTAATCATCGGTATTTGGATATTTATGATGCGTAGGATGTCTGGCGGCAGCGGCGGTGCTGGAGGTCAGATTTTCAATATAGGGAAATCTAAAGCAAAGCTTTTTGATGAAAAAACAGATACCCGCACCTCTTTTAAAGATGTTGCTGGTTTAGAAGGAGCAAAAGAGGAAGTAGAAGAAATTGTAGAATTTTTAAGAAATCCTGAAAAATACACTTCTTTAGGAGGTAAAATTCCAAAAGGAGCTTTATTAGTAGGCCCTCCAGGAACAGGAAAAACCTTACTTGCTAAAGCTGTTGCAGGTGAAGCCAAAGTACCTTTCTTTTCATTGTCTGGATCAGATTTTGTTGAGATGTTTGTTGGTGTTGGTGCATCAAGAGTACGTGATTTATTTAAACAAGCAAAAGATAAATCTCCTGCAATTATCTTTATTGATGAGATTGATGCTATTGGTAGGGCACGTGGAAAAAATAACTTCACAGGCTCTAATGATGAAAGAGAAAACACGCTAAACCAATTGTTAACAGAAATGGATGGTTTTGGCACCAATACAAATGTTATAGTATTGGCAGCGACGAACCGTGCAGATATCTTAGACAAAGCATTAATGAGAGCTGGTAGGTTCGATAGACAAATCTATGTAGACCTTCCAGACATTAGAGAACGTAGAGAAATATTTGAAGTGCACGTGAAGCCTTTAAAGACAGCTGAGACTTTAGATTTAGATTTCTTAGCAAGGCAAACACCTGGTTTCTCTGGGGCAGATATTGCCAATGTTTGTAATGAAGCCGCACTAATTGCAGCTCGTAAAGAGAAAAAAGCGATTACCAAACAAGATTTCTTAGATGCTGTAGATAGAATTGTTGGTGGTTTAGAAAAGAAAAACAAAATAATTACTCCAGGAGAAAAGAAAACTATTGCTTTTCATGAAGCTGGGCACGCAACAGTAAGTTGGATGCTAGAACACGCAGCACCACTTGTAAAAGTAACGATTGTACCTAGGGGACAATCTTTAGGAGCAGCTTGGTATTTACCAGAGGAGCGCTTAATTGTTCGCCCGCAACAAATGCAAGATGAAATGTGCGCTACATTAGGTGGCCGTGCTGCTGAAAAAGTTATATTTAATCAAATCTCTACAGGAGCATTAAGCGATTTAGAAAAAGTAACCAAGCAAGCAAGAGCAATGGTGACGATTTACGGCTTAAATGATAAAATAGGAAACCTTACCTATTATGACTCATCTGGACAGAACGAGTATGGTTTTTCTAAGCCTTATAGTGAACAAACTGCTCGTACAATTGATGAAGAAATTTCTACCTTAATTGAAGTGCAATACAAAAGAGCTATTGAACTTTTAGAAAAAAACAAAGACAAGCTTACAGAATTAGCAGAACGCTTATTAGAAAAAGAAGTTATCTTTAAAGACGATTTAGAAAAAATATTTGGAAAAAGGCCTTTTGCTAAGGATATTCTAGCGGATGAAGAAGAAACAAAACGCACATCTTCTATTTCTGAGGAAAAAGAATAAAAACATAACGTGTTAAAACAATAAATGAGCATTTTTGGTAAACTTTTTGGTGGTGGTAAAAAAAAGGGTTCTGACTATTCCGAAAAAAATCGGGGAGCTCATATGCCAGAGCTTAATCTACCCATAGACGAAAAGTTTACCATTTATTTCAAAAAAAATGGTGGTAAATTTTTATACTGTGACTCTTCAGATGAAGTATCGTCAGCTTTAAAAAATATTGTTAAAGAAAATGATTGGGAAAATAGTTTTTTTTTCACCATAGATTCCAGATTAGAAGATAGATTCTCTAATGAACATATTAAATTTTCAAATTCCCCACAAAAAAGCACTGTATTCTTTACCACTTGCGAACATCTCATCGCACAAAATGGCTCCATATTAATTTCATCGAATCAATTGAAAGAAAAAAAGATGAATGAGTTGCCAGATAATTTTATTGTCTATGCCACAACTAGCCAATTAACACCTTCCCTTGGAGATGGCTTAAAAAGCATAAAAAACAAATATCAAGGGAGCATACCTGCAAATATTACAACTATAAAACATTTTCAATCTAATATAAAAGAAGAAGATTTTTTATCATATGGCAGCTCTTCTAAAAACTTATATCTTATCTTGATGGAAGATTTATAAGATGAAGGAAATTTTTAAAAGAGCAATTACCGGTGTTATCTATGTAGTCCTTTTATTGTCTGCAGTATTTTTAAATTCTGATGCGTTCGACTTTTTATTTATGGCATTTGGTTTGGCTTGTTTATTTGAGTACAAACGCATCATAAAACTTAAAGGCTATTATATTTTTGTTGCGTATTTGGCTTTATGGTGGGGCTATATTTATATTATTCAGGATGCCTGGCTTACCTATATCCTTTTAATACCTACTCTACTGACAAGTATATTTTTGTTGGCTTTTTTATTTTCAAAAAAACAACACGTTTTTAAATCCATAGAAAAGTTCTTAATCGGACTCTTTTACATTGGCGGGGGTTGTATTTTTTTAACGATGATTCCATATATCGCTGGAGGTTTTGAAAAAATTCTAATAATGGGTATCTTTATCCTAATCTGGGTAAATGACAGTTTCGCTTATTTTGTAGGGAAAAGCTTAGGACGCACAAAATTATTTCCTTCTGTATCACCTAAAAAAACAGTAGAAGGTGCATTAGGAGGCTTTATTTTTGCCCTAATCGCTGCCTATATCATTTCTATGTACGAAACGAACTTAACTTTAATTCAATGGCTTATTTTAACCACTATTATCGTTCTAACAGGAAATTTAGGCGACCTTATAGAGTCCAAATTTAAAAGAAGCGCTAAGGTAAAAGACAGCGGGGCTATATTACCAGGACATGGTGGCATATGGGATCGTTTAGACAGTTTAGTGTTTGCCGCACCATTTGCATTTTTAACATTAATTATATTTTCATATGTTTCATAAAGAGGGACAAAAAATCATAACAATTACTTTTATAATCGTTGTGGCAATTGTAGTATTAGCGAATCAGTTTATTGACCAAAGCTGGCTCAAATACTTATTGCAAATTGGCGCGTTAGTTTTTTTAATTCTGATTTTACAGTTTTTTAGAAACCCAACTAAAAAAGTAATTAAAAATTTTGATGATATTTTAGCACCAGTAGATGGTAAGGTCGTTGTAATAGAGGAAGTAGAGGAAACAGAATATTTTAAAGGAAAACGCAAACAGATTTCTATTTTTATGTCGCCCATAAATGTACATGTAACAAGGTATGCAGCTAGCGGATCTATAAAATATTCCAAGTATCATCCTGGAAAGTATTTGGTTGCTTGGCACCCAAAAGCAAGCACCGAAAATGAACGAACTACGGTGGTTATAAACACTCCAAAATTTGGAGATATTTTGTACCGTCAAATAGCAGGTGCATTAGCTAAGCGTATTGTAAATTATGCAGAAGTTGGCGATAGTGTACAACAAGGGGATGATGCAGGCTTTATAAAATTTGGATCAAGGGTAGATTTATACCTCCCCTTAGACAGTATTATAACAGTACAACTTAATCAAAAAGTAGTTGGAGCAAAGACTTGTATTGCAACAATACCCAACAAAAATGAAGAATGATAAAACACATAAAAAGTTTACTGAATCTGTCGATTTTGTAAATAATTATACAGAAGCCCTACCAGCGGACTTGCTGTTAAAACTATACGCTTATTATAGAATAGCGCATAAAAATTTTGACAATCCTAGTAGCAAGACTCCTTTAATAAATGCTTTTAAAGCAAATGCGTTAATCCAAGCCAAAAACTTGAATCCAGAAGAGGCCATGCAAAGTTATATAAACTTAGTAGACAAAGAGATTAGAAAGAAATAAGCTCTCTACTGTGTTACCTATTGTCTTTTATTTTGTTTTTTTCAAATTCCAAAAAAGAGCCCTCCAAACAGTGTTGCTGAAAATAAAAGGCTACAAAAAAAACGCCCATTAGCCATATAGTTATTTACATCAAACCAATCTCCTGTAACAAGAATAAAACTCATTCCTAAAAAACTCCGAAGGACCTCTACCCAAACTGCATATTTTTAGCGTCCCTTAAAGTGATATAAAAGAAGTAGTCCGTCAAATCCAATGTTAGAAAAATTATAAAATACAAACAGCATTAGAAGCAAAGTAACAAGCATCTGAAAACAGCATACCCCTTAAATAAGCTTGTGGATTTCATAGCATCATTTAAAATCATATACATTTTCTATAATTTTAATTGGATATTTTTCTTTCATATCGGACGGTCTCCAACCTGTGGGCATAAACCAAATTCTAATTTTATCCCAGTAGTTTTTTGTTCGCCAAGCATCCTTTATCAAATCCCATAAATGCTGAGAATTAATTTGAATAGGATTCCAAGTAGCGGCAGGTTTAAAAATTCCATATTGCAGAGGAACACGTTCTAATTCAACCTAAAAGACACCAAACATCCGATCCTAAAAACTAAATATCTGTCCTAAGTTTTCATCAATATATTCAGGATTTATCGTATAATATGCACGGCTTAAGGTTACAAAATATTAAATTAAAGTATAAATCAGAAAAGACAAAAGAGAGAAATAGAATGAAATAATACTATTGTATAGCTTATCATAAGCACTTCAGGGTTTCTTAAATATAATAAACAAAGTAGCAATTTAACAAACAAAAAAGCTACTCAACTTAAGAGTAGCTTTATACTAACATAGTATAAACAAACTATCGCAAGCCTTTTAAACTCTTTTTTAAAGTTTCTATTTTACCTTCAGCATCTGCTTGCTTTTTTCGTTCTATTTCTATTACTTGATCAGGAGCATTGCTTACAAAACGCTCATTGCTTAACTTCTTTTGCACAGAAATTAAAAACCCTTTTGTGTATTTTAACTCTTCTTCAATTTTTTTAATCTCTGCTTCTATATCTATAGCGCCAACCATAGGAATAAAATACTCATTAGACTTTACCCGAAAAGAAAGTGCCCCATCTACTGGTGCATTAGCGTATGAAATGGAAGAGACATTGGTCAATTTAGAAATAACCACATCCCAATCTTTAGAAACATTCTCAACATTTAATACAGACAACTCCAACGTTTCTTTCATTGGAATATTTTTTTCTTTTCTAATCGTCCGAATTCCAGAAACAACCTCAGCAGCAAAATCGAAATTAGAAATAATAGCTTCATCTACTTTTTGTGCTACAGGCCATTTTGCAACGACTAATGCCTGCTCTGGGGTACGCTCTGCTATTTGCTGCCAAACTTCTTCCGTTAAAAATGGCATAAACGGATGTAACAACTTTAAGTTTTGCTCAAAAATTGCAAGTAACGCATTGTATGTAGTCTTGTCTATAGGTTGTTGGTATGCTGGTTTTACGATCTCTAGCAACCAAGAACTATAATCGTCCCAAACTAATTTATATATTGCCATTAAGGCATCAGAAATACGGTATTTACTAAAATGGTCTTCAATTTCTAACAATGTTTTATTAAACTTGGCAGTGTACCATTCCAAACCAACTTTGGAAGCTTCAGGCTGTGGCAAATCTGCAACCTCCCAACCACTTATCAATCGAAAGCCATTCCATATTTTATTTGTAAAATTCTTTCCTTGCTGACATAGCGCCTCATCAAACATTAAATCGTTACCCGCTGCTGAACTCAATAAAAGTCCGACTCTAACACCATCTGCACCATACTCCTCAATAAGCTTTAAAGCGTCAGGAGAATTCCCTAGAGACTTAGACATTTTACGTCTTTGTTTGTCTCTAACCAACCCCGTTAGATACACATTTTCAAAAGGACGTTGCTCTTTGTACTCGTAGCCTGCGACTATCATACGGGCCACCCAAAAGAATAAAATATCTGGACCTGTAACCAAGTCGTTTGTAGGGTAATAATATTTAATTTCTTCGTTTTCTGGCTCAAGAATACCATTAAAAACACTCATTGGCCATAACCAAGAAGAAAACCAAGTATCTAAAGCATCTTCATCTTGACGTAAGCTGGACAGCGTTAACGAACTATTTGCTGTTTTTTCTTGGGCTAATTTTAATGCTGCTTCCTTTGTTTCAGCAACTACAAAATCATCTGGTCCATCGCCAAAATAATAAGCAGGTATTTGTTGTCCCCACCATAATTGACGGGAAATATTCCAATCGCGAACATTCTCCATCCAATGACGATAGGTATTCTCGAACTTTTTAGGAAACAATTTAACCTCTGGATTATCACCAAGAACAGCCTCTATAGCTGGTTTTGCCAAATCTTCCATTTTCAAGAACCATTGATCTGACAATCTTGGCTCTATTACTGCCTTTGTACGTTCTGATGTTCCTACTTTATTTAAATGCTGCTCTGTCTTTATTAAAAATCCTTTTTCCTCTAATTCTTTAGAAATTTCTTTACGAACAACAAATCTATCTTTTCCTTGGTAATGCAAACCAAAACTATTTAAAGTAGCATCTGCATTAAAAATATCTACCACCTCTAAGTTATGCTTATCTCCAAGGTTTTTATCGTTTACATCATGTGCTGGCGTAACCTTTAAGCAGCCTGTACCAAACTCCACATCAACATAGTCGTCTTCAATAATAGGAATCACCCTATTTGCAATAGGTACAATTGCTTTTTTACCTTTTAAATGTGTAAAACGCTCATCATTTGGGTTAATACAAATTGCTGTATCTCCAAAAATGGTTTCAGGACGCGTCGTTGCTATCGTTAAAATTTCTTCACTTCCCTCTATCTTATAATTGATATAGTATAAATTGCCTTGCTTTTCTTCATGAATTACTTCTTCGTCAGACAAAGTGGTTTGCGCCTCAGGATCCCAATTCACCATACGGAAGCCTCTGTATATTTTTCCTTTATTAAAAAGGTCTACAAATACCTTTATAACGGAATCAGACATCTTGTCATCCATTGTAAAAGCCGTACGATCCCAGTCGCAAGAGCAACCGAGTTTCTTTAATTGCTCAAGAATTACACTACCATACTCTGCTTTCCAATCCCAAGCGTGCTTTAAAAATTCGTCCCTTGTTAAATCTGCTTTATTAATCCCTTGCTCCTTAAGCTTGGCTACCACTTTAGCTTCTGTGGCAATAGATGCGTGGTCAGTACCCGGTACCCAGCAAGCATTTTTCCCCATTAACCGAGCCCTACGTATTAACACATCTTGTATGGTATTGTTTAGCATATGACCCATATGTAAAACCCCTGTAACATTCGGTGGAGGAATAACAATAGTATAAGGCTCTCGTTCATCTGGCGTAGAATGAAAATAATTATGCTGCAACCAATAGTTGTACCAGTGGTCTTCAGATTTTTGAGAATCGTATTTTGATGCAATTTCCATTCTTTGGTATAGTTTTTGTAAATTCTAGTTGAGTAATTATTTTATGCAATAAAATCCACAAAATTAAAGAAAATAAAGGGATATTTTATAGGATAATAAATACGAAACAAAAATAAGTAACGTTATCACATAACGAAAGAATTTTATCGATTGAATTGAAAATACTATATTTGATCTTTAACAAAAACCCAAAATGATGAAAAAAATAGTACTATTATTATTTGTAGGTCTTTTTGCACTGAACCTGAGTGCCCAAGAAAAGAAAGCCAAAATAGAATTTAAAACGGAAACCGTAGATTATGGTAAAGTTGAAAGAGGTGGCGATGGCGTGCGCGTTTTTGAATTTACTAATACAGGAAATGCCCCATTAATTATAAGCAAAGTAAGCTCTAGTTGTGGCTGTACAATTCCAAAAAAACCAAAAGGCCCTATTATGCCTGGCAAAACTGGTGTAATTGAAGTAAAGTATGATACAAAAAGACCCGCTGGGCCAATTAGAAAAGCAATTACTGTTATTTCTAATGCAGAAACCCCAACGAAAGTCATAAAAATAAAAGGTGAACTTATAGAGCCTAAAGTTGCGCTACAGTAAAATACTTTTTTAAAAATAACTTAAATAGGCGCTCTTATGGAGCGCCTATTTTGATTAAAATAGCTTTTTTATTCTGAGATTAAACAACAACTTCTCTCCTCTTCTTTCAATTAAAATACTAACCTTCTTCCCTGGTACATCATCTACCATATGCGTAAGTTCTTGCAATTTAAACTTATGCGCCTCTCTTTTATTTACAGATAATACGATATCACCCACTTCTAAACCAGCTAATTTTGCTGGACTATCTTCTCTGATATCTGAAATTATGATCTCTGGAACCATACTTATTACAATTTCATTGTCAAAACGGATCTCTACCTTATTGGAAGTGGCCTCCCCTATATTTTTCATAATCCTTTTAGAACTTGTAGATTGCTCTTTTACATAACGCACTCCGCTGTGCTGCAACCCCATACCACTGGTATTAAACCAAAAGGGCTTTTTATAGTTGCTGTTACTTTTAAAACTAATTTGTTTATTGGGATAATCTATAACCCAATTAAATTTCTTTAACACTTCGCCCCCAATACTCCCATTTCGTTCACTTAGTTTGCTCAAACCTTTAATTGAAACGTGGTCTGGAAATGCCGTTTTTGTATCTTTTATAGCATATTTACCAAGTATAAGCTCCTCTATTTTAGTTCGTTTCCCGTAAATACTACCACTGAGCCCCCTTCCTAAATAATCTCCAAAATTACTTACTGGTATTCGTATCCCCTTCCCTTCATTTTCAAAAAGCCAAACGGCGTCACTACTACCCGTATCCAACAATAACTTAATTGGAACCCTATTGTTTCCTAAAATGGCAGCGGCGTTTATATATGCTTTTTTGTTTTCTACTTGCAACGCTAATGTCTCTGAATACCTTCTTTCGTTTAAATGGTATTGATCAGTATGGTATACTTTTAAAAACTTTGAGCCATAATTAACTTCTACCACAAAATTTTCAAAAAAATCATACCCAATAATACCATGTATAGGAATTCCTAATTTAGGAGAGAAATTTAATTCTTTATCTAAAACAATATAAATTTGTTGATTGGCATTCGTTATAGATTCAATTTCAAACCTATTTCCAACAGAGCTTAATGCCTTAATAGATTCTCCTTCCCCCAAACCCTTTAAGCTTATTTCAGAAACATTTTTAACATCTATGGAATCCTTGTCCGACAAATTAAAAAGAATTGGCTTACTCACGCCCGTATCCAATATAAAAGAAAGCGGTGTGCCATTAATTTTTGCTGGAATAATGATAAGGTTATTAATAAATTTAAATTTAATCTTTTCAAACCGCTTCCCTTCTGGCAATTCAAACGTTTGTGCGCCAGCCAAAAAAGGAAAAAACAAGATGATACATAAAATTTTTCGCATCACTTTCTCTATTATATAAGTCTTAACCTCTAAAAGGTACAAAAATTATTAATCAGCCGCTACATTTAATATCTTAAAATGGAAAAATAAACTGTCCTATGTTGTTTTCTATGCTTGTATTTCTCATTTTTGCCTAAATATTTTTTTATGCCATCAATTTCAAAAAAAGGGCTATCAATGCCAGAATCACCAATTCGTAAATTGGTACCATATGCAGAAGATGCAAAAAAAAGAGGAATCAATGTTATTCATCTAAATATTGGTCAGCCAGACATAAAAACACCAAAAATAGCGTTAGACGCTGTTAAAAATAACACTTTAGAAGTTCTTGCTTATAGTAGAACTGAAGGCTCTGAAACCTATAGAGAAAAAATAGCCGCTTACTATAAAAAAAATAGCATTATTGTGAATGCTCAAGAAATTATAGTTACCACTGGTGGTTCAGAAGCACTATCTTTTGCTATGGGAAGTATCGCAGATGCCGAAGATGAGATTATTATACCAGAACCTTTTTATGCAAACTACAATGGTTTTGCTACCGCTGCTGGGGTTAACGTAGTTCCTGTTGTCTCTAAAATAGAAAATAACTTTGCTTTACCTCCTATTGAAGAATTTGAAAAACTTATTACCCCTAGAACAAAGGCTATATTAATTTGCAACCCAGGAAACCCTACAGGCTATCTATACAGTAAAGAAGAAATAAAAAAATTAGCCGCCATTGTAAAAAAACACAATTTATTTTTAGTGGCCGATGAAGTGTATAGAGAGTTTACCTATGACGGAAAAGAACATTATTCCATACTACAAGAAGAAGGTTTGGAAGAGCATGCAATCATTATTGATTCGGTTTCCAAGAGATATAGTATGTGTGGAGCCCGTATTGGCTGCTTGGTTTCTAAAAATAAAGATGTAGTTAAAACAGCATTGAAATTTGCTCAAGCAAGATTATCACCCCCTACCTACGCTCAAATTGCAAGTGAAGCTGCTTTAGAAACTCCCTCAAGTTATTTTACAGCTGTCATAGAAGAATATGTAGAAAGAAGAAACATATTAATCTCAGAATTAGAACAAGTAAAAGGTGTTCGTGTTGCTAAACCACAGGGTGCTTTTTACTGTATAGCAGAATTACCCATTAAAGATGCAGATCATTTTGCACAATGGCTTTTAGAGGATTTTAATGTTAACGGAGAAACCGTAATGGTTGCCCCTGCCGCAGGGTTCTATGCAACTGAAGGTTTAGGAAAAAATCAAATTCGTATAGCTTATGTTTTAGACAAAGAAAGCCTAATAAAAGCCGTAAAAATCTTAAAAGAAGCATTAGCAGCATATAAAGGCTAATGAAGATTGAGCACAACATATCGCTAAAAAATTACAATACTTTTGGTATTGAGGCTAAGGCCAAATTCTTTTGCGAAGTACACACCATAGATGAGCTTATACAAGCTATTAGTTTAGACCAATATCCTACTAAATTTATTATAAGCGGGGGGAGCAATATGTTACTTACCAGCGATATTGATGCCCTTGTAATTCGCATTAATATTAAGGGAAAAGAAATCATAAAAGAGGATACCAACACTATTTGGCTAAAAATAATGGCTGGTGAAAATTGGCATGAATTAGTTTTATGGTGTGTAAATAATAATTACGGTGGTTTAGAAAATATGTCATTAATACCTGGTAACGCAGGTACTGCTCCCATACAAAACATAGGCGCTTATGGCGTAGAACTAAAAGACAGTTTTGTGAATTGCAACGCCTTACATAAAGCAACCAAAGAGATACACTGCTTCTCTAAAGAAGATTGTAAATTTGGTTACAGAGATTCTTTTTTTAAAAATGAAGGCAAAGAACATTACATAATCACTTCTATAACTTTAAAACTATCTAAAAGAGATCACAACCTCCATATTTCGTATGGCGCTATAGCATCTGAACTCTTACGCCATAAAATAAGTAAACCAACGATTAAAGATGTCTCTAACGCTGTAATTGCAATTAGAAAAAGTAAATTACCAGATCCCGCTGAATTGGGCAATAGTGGAAGTTTCTTTAAAAATCCTGTAGTAAACAAATTAATTTTCGATAAATTTATTAAAAATAACCCAGAGGCACCTTTTTATAAGCTTTCAGAAACTGAGTATAAAATCCCTGCAGGCTGGCTTATAGAGCAATGTGGTTATAAAGGAAAAAGATATGGGGACGCTGGAGTGCATAAAAATCAGGCTTTAGTTCTCATAAACTATGGCAATGCAACTGGCAAAGAAATATTAAATTTATCGCATACAATCCAAAAGTCTGTTTTTGACACATTTGGCATAAAAATACACGCAGAAGTTAACATCATAAAATAACCCCCGCAATAAAAATTGCAGGGGCTATACCAAACCAAACTAACCAAAAATAAGTGGCAATAACCAGTTGCACACTTAACTTATAAATATTTTTATTAACGCAATCATTTTTGTAAACTTGCGTTTAAATTATATACGTTACAAAAAGTATATTGGATGCCAAGAGGTGAAAAAAATATATAAATTGAAGTAACTTGACCCTATGAGCACATTTCTAGAAAAACATATTGTAGAGTTACTACAAGACCGTAATGAAAAAGCAATTTCTTTGTTATACGATCACTATGGAGATACTTTATTTGGTGTAGCCAACAAAGTGGTTCGGAATGAAGAATTAGCTCAAGATGTACTACAGGAAAGCTTTGTGAAAATATGGAAAAAAGCAGACTCATACGACTCTTCAAAAGCAAAATTATTTACCTGGTTATTTAGAATAACACGCAATACAGCCATAGATAAATTAAGAAGTGTTAACACAAAGTCTGATAAAGAAATCCAAATGGATGTTTCAGACGTATATAATTTAGGTGTAGAAAGCATAAAACCAGAATTAATGGACGTTAGGGATAACTTAGATAAGTTAGAGTCTAAATACCAAATAGTACTGGAAGCCTTATTTTTTGAAGGGATGACCCAGCAAGAGGCTAGTGAAGCATTAAATATACCCTTAGGAACTATTAAGTCCAGATTAAAAATAGGACTTCGAGAACTAAAGAAAATTTATGGAGCCACTGCAATGCTTTTGTTTTTAATATTTTTGATATGACTGATAAAATAAAACAATTTTTAGAAACAGATCTTTTAGAAAAGTATCTTTTAGACACTACTAGCAAGGAAGAAGCCTTACAAGTAGAGCGCTATATTGCGATGTACCCTGAAGTTAGCGCAACCTATGATGAACTTCAAGATAATCTGGAAGTGTTTGCTAAGTTGCACGCCCTAGAAACTCCGGATGGCTTAAAAAATAAAATCATCAATAAAGTAAAGGCAGAAAAGAAAGTACAAAGCAAGTTTCACAAATATATTGCTATTGCCTGCAGTATTGCATTTCTTTTTGCTGCAGCCTCTTTTTTCTTTTGGAATCAAAACAAATCACTAAAGGAAGAAAATACTATTGTCAACAGTAAAATGAAAAGTATTGAGGATAATATGAAACAACAATTGGAAGACGTAAGAAACCAATTTATTGTTTTAAACAATCCTAAAACTAAAAAATACACAGTTCAAGGAAATAAAAAAGCCAAAGAACTTAAAGCTGTAGCTTATATAAATCCGATAAAGAAACTTTCATACATTAATGTTAGGAACATCCCTAACTTGCCAGAGAATCAGTGCTTACAAATGTGGGCTGAAGTTGATGGCAAAATGATTAACATCGGTATTATTAATGAAATAAGTGACAAAGACAAGTTAATGGCACTTCCATTTGGCGAAAATGCTGTTGGATACATTACTATAGAACCCAAGGGAGGTAATGAAAGTCCGACTGTAAAAAATATTGTAGCTAACATTAATTACGGCTTATAATAAAGCTTTATTTAGTATCTTTGCATAAAATTATACTATGCGATTATTCTTATTAACTATAGGCCTGTTAGCTCTTGCCTTTGCTGGTATTGCAATAAAAATATGGGCAAAAAAAGACGGTAAATTTGCAGGCACTTGTGCCAGTCAAAGTCCTTTTCTAAATAAAGACGGAGAAGCTTGTGGTATGTGCGGTAAGCTTCCTGAAGAACAAGATTGCAAAATAGAAGTAATATCTGAAATACAATAGGCAAATTTTATTTGCCTTTTTTTATGAAAATAACCGAGGAAGAACTTCAAATCATTTTAGAAAAAGCCAAAGCTGGAAATCAAATTGCTTTTAGCAACTTATTAGATGCTTTTTGGAATGACGTCTATGGGTTTCTTCTGATTAGAACAGAAAATGAGAACGATGCTGAAGATATTACCATACAAACATTTTCAAAAGCTTTTGACAAAATAGAGTCCTACGATGCTAATTTTAACTTTAAAACCTGGCTCATTACTATTGCCAAAAACTTGCATACAGATTTATTTAGAAAGCGAAAAAAGAATATATTAGAAAGTACTAAATATGGCAACGATGCCATAAAAAAAGTATTAGATGACGCTCCAACCATAGAGGACAGACTAATCATAGAACAAAATTTAGCCACCCTTTTGCAAGACATTAAGAAACTAAAACCACACTATCAAAAAGTCATTAATCTCAGATATTTTAATGAGCTTAGTTATGCTGAAATTGCAAAAGAATTAAACGAGCCCATCAACAATGTAAAAGTGAAATTATTACGGGCAAAAAAACTGTTGGCCAGCATCATTAAAACAAAAGATAAATCTTAAGCTTTCTCTACAAGTTAAAAAGCAATTTGTTCGTATATTTGTTTAAAATATCTTAATGAGCAGTAAGACTTTAGAAAACGTACATCCTCCCAAAGGAAAACCAAAATGGTTGCGTGTTAAACTTCCAACTGGCAAGAAATATACACAATTAAGAGGCTTAGTAGACAAGTACAAACTAAATACAATTTGCGCTTCTGGCAGTTGTCCAAATATGGGAGAATGCTGGGGAGAAGGCACAGCTACGTTTATGATTCTTGGTAATGTATGCACAAGATCTTGTGGCTTTTGTGGCGTAAAAACAGGAAGACCTGAAGATGTAGATTGGGAAGAACCAGAAAAGGTTGCGCGTTCAATTAAAATTATGAGCATTAAACATGCTGTAATTACTTCTGTAGACAGAGATGATCTTAAGGATATGGGGTCTATTATTTGGGCTGAAACAGTTAAGGCCATACGAAGAATGAATCCAGAGACAACCTTAGAAACCTTAATCCCAGATTTTCAAGGAATAAACACGCATTTAGATCGCATTATTACCGTTGCTCCAGAAGTAGTTTCTCACAATATGGAAACCGTAAAAAGGCTTACTAGAGAAGTACGGATACAAGCTAAATACGACAGAAGCTTAGATGTCCTTCGCTACTTAAAAGATAATGGTGCTCGAAGAACCAAATCTGGGATTATGCTCGGATTAGGGGAACATGAAGATGAGGTTATACAAACAATGGAAGATTTAAGAAATGCCAATGTAGATATTGTTACTATTGGACAATACCTTCAACCCTCTAAAAAACACCTTCCTGTAAAAGAATTTATACTCCCTGAACAATTTACAAAATACAAGGAATTAGGCTTAGAAATGGGTTTTAGACACGTAGAAAGTGGTGCTTTAGTAAGATCATCATACAAAGCACACAAACATATTAATTAGCAGTAGGTTTTAATCCATCAGAATACAACCTAATTTTTTTAAGCACAGCACTTGCATTTAGATGAAAAAAATTAATATCGGCATTAACGGTTTTGGAAGAATTGGACGTACGCTATTTAGATTACTACAACAACACCCCAACCTAAACGTAGTAGCTATTAATGATTTAGCAGATGCTAGAACATTGTCTCATTTATTAAAATATGACAGTATACACGGAATCTTTACAGAAGATGTTACGTTTAATGAGAATGGGATAATTGTAAATAACAACATTATTACCCTTACAAATCACAATTCTCCTAAAGATATTAAATGGCACCACCAAAATGTAGACTTGGTTATTGAATCTTCTGGAAAATTTAAAACTAAAGAAGATTTAAATCATCATCTTGCAAATGGTGCAAAAAAAGTAATTCTCTCTGTTCCTCCAGTAACTAATGACATTAAAATGATTGTGTACGGAATTAATCATTCTGACATTACTGCACATGACAATATCATTTCAAATGCATCGTGCACTACAAATAATGCAGCACCAATGGTAAAGGTAATACATGATCTTTGTGGCATAGAGCAAGCCTACATTACCACCATACATTCATATACAACAGACCAAAGCCTGCATGACCAGCCACATAGAGATTTACGTAGAGCCAGAGCTGCAGCGCAATCCATTATTCCTACCACAACAGGGGCCGCAAGAGCCTTAACTAAAATATTTCCAGAATTGGAAAATGTAATTGGCGGTTGTGGTATACGGGTTCCCGTAGCAAATGGATCATTAACAGACATTACTTTTAATGTAAAAAAAGAAACATCCATCGCAGAGATAAACAATGCGTTCAAAGAATACGCTAATAGCAGTTTAAAAGGAGTTTTGTTGTACACAGAAGACCCAATAGTTTCTGTAGATGTAAACAATAGTTATTACTCTTGTACGTTTGACTCTCAGATGACTTCTGTTATTGGAAAAATGGTGAAAGTTATTGGATGGTATGACAATGAATCTGGTTACAGTAGTAGAATCATAGATCTTATTAACCTTTTAATTAATAAAAAATATATTTGAAAAATATTCGTAGCCATATAAAACCTAACACATTCCTAGTTGCTATTTTCAGCTTCTTTATGCTGTTCGCTATGCATGCCCAAGATACTGCTGAAATTCCTAAGGATTTAGGTTACTACTTTTCATTAGCTAGAAAATACAAAAATCAAAACAAGATAAATATTGCTCTTGAAACGATAAAAAAAGCTGCAGATATAGCAGAAAAAAATGAAGATGAAAAAGGGCAAATAGATTGTTTTCATCAATATGCCTTATTATATCTTAAATTAAATAATATTGAAAGATCAAAATTCTATTGGGAAAGAACAAAAGTCTTACTAAACAACATTGCCTATCCTTTTGGATCTAGCCAAAGTGGATATCTAGAAGCTATATATCTCTATTTAGAAAAAAATAACTTTCAAGCGGAAGAAAAATTAGCATACATACGACAATTAAGTAACGACAGAAATTTAATAAATCACGTAGTATTAGCAGAAGCCAACATTAATTTTCAAAAAACCAATTATAAAAAAGCCGCAACAAACTACAATGCGTTAATTATTAACTCTGACATATACGAGAAAGATTACTTGTCAACGTTAGGATATCTGGGTCTAGCGAAAGTAAATTATATAATAGACCCTAAAGAAAGCCCTAAAAGTGCTATAGAAGCATTAAAATTAGCAAAAAACAATGGCTTTATAAATGAGTTGATAGAAGCAAATTTCTTACTTAGTAAAGGGTATGAAAAAATAGGTGATTTTAACTCTTCGCTTTTATATAATAGAAATTTATTAACGATTAAAGATTCAATTTATAATCTAAATAAATTAAAAGTAAACATAAGAACTGCAGATGACATTCACATTGAAACATTAGAAGTAGAAAATAGGCGTATAGAAGACCAATTAAAAGAAGCTGTTGACTCTAAAAGTAGATCTGAAAGTACTACCATAGTAGCTTTTGCTATTTTAGCAATTATTTCCTTACTAGCTATTTCATTATACAGAAACAACCAAATAAAAGTAAGGACAAATACACTTTTACAAAAAACAAATGAAGAATTAGAAATAGCAAAAGACGAAGCAGTAAAGGCTATGGAGTCAAAAACTAATTTTTTATCTACCGTTAGTCATGAGTTGCGAACCCCACTATATGCCGTAACTGGTTTAACCAATTTATTACTAGATGAAAACCCTAAAGAAAGTCAAAAAGACCATTTAAAATCTTTAAAATTTTCAGGGGATTATTTATTAAACTTTATCAATGACATCCTACAAGTAAATAAAATTGATGCTCAAAAATTAGAAACCTTACAAATTGAATTTAGTCTTAAAAAAACACTGTATGAGGTTATTGATTCACTTCAACAAAGTGCAAAATCTAACAACACCAGTCTTAGGTTAAATTTTGATGACAACGTTTCTAAATTACACATGAGTGACCCAATTAAAATATCTCAAATTCTAATTAATTTAGTAGGAAATGCGATAAAGTTTACTAAAAATGGAGAGGTCACACTAACTGTAAAATTATTAAAAACTATTGATGATATTTCTTCCATTTATTTTGAAGTAAAAGACACTGGTATTGGCATCTCTGAAGAGTTACAAGAAAGTATTTTCGATAGTTTTGAACAAGGTTCAATACAGATAAATAGAGAATATGGAGGTACTGGCTTAGGACTTACTATTGTAAAAAGCCTTCTAGGATTATTTGGAAGTACCATTCGCTTAGAAAGCACAAAAGGCAAAGGGTCTATCTTTAGCTTTGAATTAGACCTCAAACGAAAAGATACTGTTGTTGATGATATGGATTTTGAGATTACACCAGCTGAATTTGTTTTTGAAGGATTGCATCTTCTTATTGTAGAGGACAACAAGATAAATCAAGTCATTACTAAAAAGATGCTGACCAAAAAAGAAATGACTAGTGACATTGCTAATAATGGTATGGAAGCTATTGAGCTAGCCAAAACAAATAGATACGACGCGATACTAATGGACATACATATGCCTGGAATTAGTGGCGTAGAAGCTACCATTGAAATTCGAAAATTTAATAAAGAAATTCCTATTATAGCACTTACGGCTATCTCTTTAGATGATAGTGTTGAAAATTTCTTTGAAGCTGGCTGTAATGATATTGTTACAAAACCATTTAAACCAGAGTTTTTCTATCAAAAGATAGGAGAAAATATCTTTCACAAGAAAAATTAATCTATTTTCTCAGATATGCTTTGTAGCAAAGCCTCTTTTCCGCTATTCAGCAATTTATGCTTTACCCCTATATAATACATAGAAGCTACCCTACCTTTTAACCGCACATAATCTTTCTCTGTAGTTAATACCAGCTCTTTGGTATTAAAAATTTTGATTTCTTCGGCAGTAAAGAAATGATGATCACTAAACTGAAGATGCTCAAATACAATACCTCGCTCTTGCAAATAATCCAATAATGGTTTAGGGCTTGCAATTCCCGTTACTAACGTAACCTTTTTTCCTTTTAACTTACTTAGCGTTATTTCGCCGTTCAACCCTTGCAGCGTATCATCATAAACCAATGTTGCAAAAAACAACTGCTGCTCACTATGAAGCTTCAATTGTTTTTTAATTTCAATCTGTTGATGTTTAGTAAGGTCTTTGGGACATTTTGTAACGATGACAATATGCGCTCTTTTAGATTGATTTTTGGCATCTCTTAAGCTGCCTGTTGGGAGGTACCAATCATTAACATATAAGTTGCCATAAGCGGTGAGTAATATATGAAATGACGGTTTTACTTTTCTATGCTGGAAAGCATCATCCAACAAAATAACATCCGGTCTACGATCCTTTTCTAAAATAGTGATCCCATTTCTTCTATCACCATCGACAGCTAAAGAAATAGCTGGAAACTTCTGATAAATTTGATAAGGCTCATCCCCTAATTGCTCCACAGTACTATGTTCTGTTGCTACTAAAAACCCTTTCGACTTTCTACCATACCCTCTACTTAAAACTGCAACATTATAATGGCTTTGCAACCCGTATATCAAAAACTCTATCATGGGTGTCTTTCCTGTGCCACCAGCACTTAAATTACCAACACAAATTGTAGGTGTTTTAAAAGATTGTGACTTAAAAAAACCGCTATCAAATAAATAATTTCTAAAATATACCACAAAAGCATAAATTAACGAGATAGGAGCTGCTATTTTTCGAAGTAGTTGCATGAAACGAAAATATAATATTTTATCTTTGAAAACCATCAAAGCTACTAAAAATGACTGTAAAAGAAATCACCACTATTGTAGAAGAATTTGCGCCTTTAGATTACGCAGAAAGTTTTGATAATGTTGGCTTATTAGTTGGCAATACGAACGCAAAGGTTACCGGAGTATTAGTTACGTTAGACACCCTAGAAAACGTTGTAGATGAGGCCATTGAAAAAAAATGCAACTTAATCCTTAGTTTTCACCCCATAATATTTAGTGGGCTAAAAAAAATAACAGGCGCCAATTATGTAGAACGTGTTGTTTTAAAAGCTATAAAAAATGATATTTCTATTTACAGTATGCATACAGCACTAGACAATAGCGATAAAGGCGTAAATGCCAAAATTTGTAATATTTTAGGGCTAACCAATACTAGCATATTAATTCCTCAAAAAGGAACCATTAAAAAGCTAACCACTTATGTTCCTAAAAATGACGCCAAAAAATTAAAAGAAGCTTTATTTAATGCTGGTGCTGGCACCCTAGGAAACTATAGTAATTGTAGTTTCTCTGCTGAAGGTGTTGGAAGCTATAAAGCAGGTGAAAATTCGAACCCAACAAAGGGAAAAATTGGCAAAACGCATTATGAGGAAGAAACTCAATTGAATGTAACTTTTGAAAAAGCCAACGAAAAAGAAGTTGTAAAAGCGCTTACTACCAATCACCCGTATGAAGAGGTTGCTTATGAAATAATAACCCTAGAAAACAGCAATCAAAACATAGGTATGGGTATGGTTGGCGATCTTTTAAATGCTGTGGATGAGCTAGATTTCTTTCATCACATAAAAAAAACGATGAATGTCACCTGCATAAGACACTCCAATCTACTGAATAAAAAAATAAAAAAAGTCGCTGTTTTAGGAGGAAGTGGTTCTTTTGCAATTAATGCGGCAAAAGCTGTAAACGCTGATATTTTCATCACTTCAGACCTTAAATACCACCAGTTTTATGAGGCTGAAGACAAGCTAATATTGGCCGATATTGGACACTTTGAAACAGAGCAGTTTACAAAAAATCTTTTAGTTGACATACTTACAAAAAAAATGCCTAATTTTGCAATCTCTTTATCGGAGAGCATTACAAATCCTATCAAGTATTTTTAAAAAATGGCAAAAAAGAAAGAAGCAACGGTAGAAGAAAAATTAAGAGCATTATATGACTTGCAATTAATTGATTCTAGAGTAGATGAAATAAGAAACGTTAGGGGAGAACTCCCGTTGGAAGTTGAAGATTTGGAAGATGAAGTCTTAGGACTTAAAACCAGATTAGACAAGCTAAAAACGGATGTAGAAACAGTTAACTTTGAAATAGGCGCAAAAAAGAATTTAATTGAGGAAGCTAAAGGTTTAATTAAAAAATACGCTGAACAGCAAAAAAACGTTAGAAATAGTCGTGAATTCAATTCTTTATCTAAAGAAGTAGAGTTTCAAGAACTAGAAATGCAATTGGCTGACAAAAATATCAAAGAGTTTAAAGCACAAATAGACCAGAAAAAACAAGTTATTTCTGAAACTAAAGAGCGTTTATCAGCAAGGGAATCTCATTTAAAGCACAAGAAAAGTGAATTAAATGAAATCTTGGCAGAAACTGAAAAAGAAGAAAAAGAATTAATTAAAAAGTCTGCAGAATTTGAAAATCAAATTGAAGAACGTTTAGTTAGTGCCTATAAAAGAATTCGAATCAATGTAAAAAATGGTTTAGCAGTTGTGCCAATTGAAAGAGGTGCATCTGGAGGTTCTTTCTTTACTATCCCACCACAGGTACAAGTAGAAATTGCTGCCCGTAAAAAGATAATTACAGACGAACATAGTGGTAGAATTTTAGTTGACCCTGTTCTAGCTGAAGAAGAAAATGAAAGAATGCAAAAAATGTTTTCTAAATTGTAAGAGACCATTTTTTGATATTATAAAAAAAAAGAGGCTGCCTAAAAAGGCAGCTTCTTTTTTTGTTTTAAAATGAAAGTATCGTAACTTTAGTTATGAGCCATAAAGTAGTATGGAAGACCAATAATCAAGACCAATTGAGTCCAGTAACTCAATAAATTGGTTATAGAAATGAAAATGTTCAAATAACCCAAATATAAAAAGACCGACTAAGTGCTTTTAGACGGCCTCTTCTTATGCTATTAATTCAATAATTTTGTTTGTTACCAACTCACTGTCCCATATTTCTTCAATATTGGGCAGCTTCATTACTTGTTTCATTACCTCTTCCTGTACATCTCCTATGGCCAATGCTTCTGCATACGGTTTATTAGAAAATGTAACTCTAGAATAAACGGGCAGCCATTTGTCTGGGTATTCTGTCGCAAACTTTTTTTCTATCTTTTTTTGCAATAAAAACTTGGCATTTGCTGTTTTACTACTCATTTCCATAAAATTCCTATAGCTAAGTTCAGCAATGGCATCTGCGTTTGGCTTACGCTCTTTTTGATATTCTTCAAAAGCAGTAGCCCAATCATCTTTATGCTTCTTCAATAAATTTGACAGCACAAAAATATCTTCAAACCCGGCATTCATTCCTTGTCCGTAAAAAGGTACAACCGCATGGGCAGAGTCCCCCACCAAAGCAGCTTTATCCCAATAGGTCCAAGGGTAACATTTCATTGTCACCATTGCACTGGTAGGGTTTTTAAAGAAATCCTCAATAAGATTACCTAAATCTGGCATCACATTAGGAAAGTAGGTCTCAAAAAATGTTCTAGCCTCTTTTTTTGTGGTGATACTATCAAAAGAAATATCTCCTTCAAAAGGCATAAACAGCGTACAGGTAAAACTCCCATCTACATTAGGCATTGCAATTAGCATAAACTCTCCACGCGGCCATATATGAAAAGAATGCTTATCTAACTTATGTGTACCATCTTCATTGGGCAGAATGGACAGTTCTTTATACCCCACTTTTATAAATTGTTGAGAGTAATCAAACCTACTACGTCTTTGCATTTTATGTCGCACTCTAGAAAAAGCACCGTCACAACCAAAAATACAATCGTACTTATACTCTTCCCAAATTCCTTTTTCTGTTTCTCCTGTATAAATTTTAGCTTCAGGCAAATCTACATCCCAAACCTTTTCAGAAAAGCGAAATTTCACCCCTTCATCTTCCGCTAAATCAATCATCTTACGATTTAGAAGACCTCTAGAAGTAGACCAAATAGCTTCGTCTCCCTTACCGTATTTTTGAAAATATACCGGTGTATTGTTTACGTGCATAGCACGCTGATATAGCGGAATAGCTATTTGTTTTATTTCTTCTTCCAGACCAACTTCTCGCAAGGCATTCCAACCCCTATTGCTCATCGCTAAGTTTATAGAACGCCCTGAAAACTCAACCATACGTATGTCAGGCCGCCTATCAAAAACAGTTACCGTATGCCCCATTTTTTTCAAATAAATTGCCAGTAACGACCCTACTAGCCCTGAGCCAACTATGGCTATATTTCTTGAAGATTGTGACATATTAATTTATATATGACGATTAGAATATATAAACTCTACAAAAGAGCTCCATACTAAATTTACAAAACAAGACATCCAAATTGTACGTTTTACTCGTATATACTATACAATCGCTTCGGCGTCCCTATATATAAAAAGTCCTTCACAATTATTTTATTATGAAGGACTTTTCTCTTTTACTATCAATTTATTCTAAAATTCCGTCTACTATTCCGTAGGCAATTGATTCTTCAGCATTCATCCAGAAATCCCTATCGAAATCTTTCATTACCTTATCAAAATCTTGACCACAATTATCTGCTAATATTCTAGCACTAAGCTCTCTTGTCTTAATAATTTCTTTAGCCTGAATTTCTATATTAGAAGCCTGTCCCCTTGCCCCACCACTTGGTTGGTGAATCATGACTTGCGCATGTGGCTGTATAAAACGTCTTCCCTTTGCTCCTACTGAAAGCAAAATAGACCCCATAGAAGCTGCCAAACCAGAACAAACTGTAGAAACAGGACTTTTTAAGGATTTAATTGTATCATAAATAGCGAAACCAGAAGTTACGTAACCTCCAGGGCTATTGATCACAAACTGTATTTCATCATTATTTTGCAAGTCTAAATATAACAAGCGATCTATAACGTGCTTTGCAGAATCATCATCTACCATTCCCCACAAAAACACTTTTCTTTCATTCAACAATTTTTCATCAATTGCTTCTTGAACTTTCCCTTTTTTTGAACTCATTGCCTATTTTCTTATTTAATTTCAAAAATAATCAATTTATTTAGAAAGTACATACCAACATTTCATCAATCTGACAAAACATTGAAGAAAACACCTTATTTCTATTTCTTATACAGGACCTCACTGGTATTTTTCTATGCTCTAAAACTACTTCAGCACCCTAAGTAAACTTAAGTTCTATTCTTTACTAGCCTCTTGATCTACCTTTTTAGAAAATATTTTTTTTCATAAATAATAAAATCCCTACTAAAACGCCAATAGAAAAACTACCTAGGATCATTAAAACTCTTGACAATGATATTTTCCATATGAAAAATTTAACGTCTATTACCTCAGTGTTTTGGAGTGAAAAAATAACGATGAGCCCAATAAACAAAAGAACGATGATCGTTTTTAATTTCATAATTATTGACATATAGCATTAGACACTTAAATTCATAAAAAATCTATTTTTAATACTATTTGTTTGAAAAAAATTAAAAAATAAACAACTTCACTGTATTTTACTGCAACAGAGAACATCAATTCAAAGTTCTTATACCATACAAAATTAAACTAAAACAATGTACCTTTGACTTAAACACTTTGATATGCGACATCTCTTTTCATTTTTAATTGTTATTACCTTATTTGCTTTTACTTCTTGTAAGGAAGACAAAAAGCCAGAAACTCTTAAACCAGAACTAAAACAACAAACCATCCTAGAAAAAGTTGCCCATGCGCACGGGTTTGAACATTGGAACACCGTACAACAATTACAATTCACCTTTAATGTAGACAGAGGAGATACTCATTTTGAACGCACTTGGAATTGGCGTACAAAAAGCAATGATGTTTTACTAATGTCTGAAAAAGATACCGTTGCATTTAACAGAAAAAAAATAGATAGTATTTCAACAAAAGCAGATGGTGCATTCATCAATGATAAATTTTGGTTATTGGCCCCTTTCAACCTTGTCTGGGATAAAGCTAACATTACGTATACGCACCTAGAGAAAAGTGAAGCGCCCATCAGCAAAAAACCAATGCAAAAACTAACCATTGTGTATGGCAATGAAGGCGGCTACACTCCTGGTGATGCTTATGATTTTTATTTTGAAGACGACTATCTTATTAAAGAATGGATTTTTAGAAAATCGAATGCAGAAGAACCTTCAATGACAACTACTTGGGAAAACTATACAACCCAAAATGGATTGAAGATTGCCTTGAATCATAAAAATGCTGACGGTAACTTTAAACTGTACTTTACAAATGTAAAGACCTTAAACAAAAAATAAATTCTTATTTATTCTGTAAAATACCTTCTTTTAGTATTTGTCCAAAACGATACATATCTTCATAAGAACAATAAAAAGGTGCTGGAGCTAAACGTATTACGTTTGGCTCCCTCCAATCGGTTATGACTCCATTTTTCATAAGGTAATGAAACAATTCTTTCCCTTGTCCGTGTAACAGCACAGACAATTGACACCCCCTATCTTTAGGCGTAATGACTTCAAAAGAGGCTGTTTTTAGTTCTTTATCAATTTCTTGCAATACATACTCTAAATAGCTTACAATTAAATCTCGTTTTTCAATCAAGCTAGGCATCCCCACTTCTTCAAACAACTCTAAAGAGGCTAAATAAGGTGCCATTGCTAATATTGGAGGGTTGCTTATTTGCCATGCATCTGCCGTATGTGTAGATTCAAACGCTGGTTTCATTAAAAAACGTGTTTCTTTCTTTGTTCCCCACCATCCTTCAAACCGAGGAATGTTATCGTCTTTTAGGTGTTTTTCATTCACATAAACTCCAGATGCATTTCCTGGGCCACTATTGATGTATTTATAGCTACACCAAGATGCAAAATCTACATTCCAATCGTGAAGGTTTAATGCTATATTTCCAGCGGCATGTGCTAAATCCCACCCTACAAAAGCTCCAATAGCTTGTCCTGCTTTGGTTATGGTTTCCATATCAAAAACTTGTCCGTTGTAATAATTAACACCTCCGATAAGCACTAAAGCCAACTCATCTCCTACCTCATTAATTTTAGCTATCACGTCTTCTGTACGCCAAAAATGTTCGCCAGCTCTCTTTTCTATGACAACAATAGCATCTTTGGGGTGATAGCTATGAAACTTAACTTGACTATCCAACATGTATTGATCGGACGGAAAAGCCTTTTCTTCACATATAATTTTATATCTTTTTTTTGTAGGCCTATAAAAAGAAACTAATAATAAATGCAGGTTTACCGTTAAGGTATTCATTACACAAACCTCGTTGGTTTTTGCACCTAACAATCTTGCCATTGGCACAGCTAATCTTTCATGGTAATCCCACCATGATTTTTCTGCGTAAAAATGCCCCTCAACCCCTAAATTAGCCCAATCTTGCATAACGTCTGCTACAAACTTTTGCGCACGCTTAGGCTGCAACCCTAAAGAATTACCTGTGAAATAAATAGCATCTTTTCCATTTATTTTTGGAAAGTGAAATTCATCTCTATAATTCCTTAAAGGATCTTTCTGATCTAGTTTTTTTGCAAATGCCAAGGTATTTTTAAACTGCATCCCTTTATTTTTATTCAAAAATAAGCATTCAAAATAACTATTTTTGTAAAAACTTTTATATGCATTTTTTATCACCCTTATTAGAAAGCTACATTACCAACAGTTCTGAAGACGAACCCAAAGTATTGCAAGAGCTTACCCGAGAAACACATTTAAAGATGATACAACCTCGAATGCTTACGGGGCATTTTCAAGGGCGTGTGCTTAGTATGCTCTCTAAAATCATGTATCCAAAATATATATTGGAAATAGGAACCTATACAGGTTATTCTGCACTATGCTTGGCTGAAGGAATGCAGAAAGACGGTGCTTTACACACTATTGATGTGAATGAGGAACTCCGTAGTATTCAACAAAAATATTTTCAAAAAAGCGAGTATGGTCATGCCATTAACGCCCATACAGGGGATGCCTTAGCGATTATTCCAACCCTTGACCTTATTTTTGATTTGGTTTTTATCGACGCAGAAAAAAGAAGTTATCCTGAATATTTTGAGGCAGCTTTACAAAAGACAAAACCGGGTAGCATTATTCTATCTGACAATGTACTATGGTCTGGAAAGGTAGTAGAACCGCTACAGCCTAAAGACACCGCGACAAAAGTGTTGCTAGATTACAATAAAAAATTAAAAGAAGACCCTAGAGTAGAAACTGTATTACTCCCTATTAGAGATGGACTTACAATAAGTAGGGTTTTATAACCCTATTGTACAAAAAGTTAAATAGAATTGCACATAAAACCCCAACAAAGGCACCTACTATAAGATCTATAGGAAAATGTACACCTACATATATTCTACTTATGCAAAACAATAGTGGCCAGACGTAAAACACCCAAGCCCATTTAAATTTATTTTTCAATAGGAGTACAACAATTGTAGTCACGGCAAAAGAGTTCGATGCATGCCCAGAAAAGAAACTATAATCTGTAGGTGTTTTTAATATTCTAATTAAATCATTAATATTTTGATCATTACTTGGCCTTAACCGTTCTACTATGTTTTTTGTTATGTCTGTAAATAATAAAACAAACAAGAACATAAGAAGAACTGTGGCAGACATTACAATTGCCTCCTTTTTAGGTCTTTTTATAAAAAAAAGAATAAAAAATAAAATATATAAAGGAATCCAAGTGCTAATATTGGTGACTAAAGACCAAAAGTGATCATACTCTTCAAGACCTAGATTGTTTAGATAAACAAAAGTATCTCTGTCCCATTGCAAGAGCTTTTCTAGCATAAAATTATTTCCTCTTAATTACGCCCGTAACATCTTTAACATTTTCTTTTACTTTGTCTATACCATCCTTAATGTCTTTGGTAAAACTCGTATCTATACCCTGCTTTTCTGCACTTTTAGTAATTTCTTGTTTAATATCTTCCGTAGCATCTTTTAATTGACGCATACCCTTTCCTAAGCCTTTAGCTATGTCTGGAATTTTATCAGCACCAAAGACCATCACTACAATAAACATAATGAAGAAAATCTCACCTCCGCTAATAAATAAGAAAATTGTTGAATACATATTACAAATATAATCAGAAGTTTTATTTGCACCATAAAAAAAGCCCCACATCTTGAATATTTATCAAGTGTAGGGCTTTCGTATTGCTTAAGGTAATTTAATTTTTAATTGTACCCTTAAATTTATCGAAGTCAGACTGCTGCTCCTTCATAGGCCAGGTGTTGTTTGTTGTATCTATATCAGCAGTTTCTGCTTTTGGATCTACAACAATACCAACCAATTCTTTTTCTGAAGAAACGACTCTCTTCACCTCTTTATCACTCATTCTCCAGATTTCTGCTGGATATGTAATATTTTGAGTTGTACCGTCTGCATACGTATACTCTACGATTAAAGGCATAGGAATACCTCCTGGTTTATTAAAAGTAATCTCATAGAAAAACTTCGGTTCTTTTACAGCTGCCCTTTCTGCTGCTGTTAAGTTATCCATCATATACTCTTTTAGCGTTGTAGATATATCCGAAGGATTTTTACCTTTTAAACTTGCATCGTAATCTTCACCATCTATTTCTGCCAAAAACACTAATGGCGGTAAATCTTCTAATTTAAGATTTCTTTGTTCCATTACATCTCTTATTTGTTTTGGTGGCTTCGTAGATACTTGAAATTTCTTAACTTCTTTTATTCCTATATCAACATAGTCTGTTGTATAAAACCATCCTCTCCAGAAATAGTCTAAATCTACTGCAGATGCATCTTCCATTGTACGGAAAAAATCTTCAGGTGTTGGATGTTTAAACATCCAACGATGCGAGTATGTTTTAAATGCATGGTCAAATAATTCCTTACCCATTACAGTCTCTCTTAAAATATTTAATGCTGTTGCTGGTTTACCATATGCATTATTACCTAATTGATACACATTTTCTGGATTAGCCATTATTGGTGTCATAAAACTTTGATCACCTGCCATATAAGGCACAATCTTAGAAGGCTCTCCTCTTCTAGATGGGTATTTGGTATTAGGTGCAATTGCCGCAGGAAATGCTTCTCCAAACTCTTGCTCTGCCATATACTGCATAAACGTATCTAAACCTTCATCCATCCATCCCCACTGGCGCTCGTCTGAGTTGACAATCATTGGAAAAAAGTTATGACCAACTTCATGTATAATCACACTAATCATACCGTACTTTACTCTATCTGAATAGGTACCATCTTCATTTGGTCTTCCGTAGTTCCAGCAAATCATTGGGTATTCCATACCTTGATTTTTAGCATGTACAGAAATAGCTTTTGGATAAGGATAATCAAACGTATGTGCAGAATATGAACGTAACGTATGTGCAACTGCTTTTGTAGAATACTCTTCCCACAATGGATTACCCTCTTTAGGGTATAATGATACCGCCATAGATGTTTTACCATTGCTTAACTTAACATTCTGCATATCCCAAATAAATTTACGAGATGTTGCAAAACCATAATCTCTTACATTTTCTGCCTTAAACTTCCATGTTTTCTTTTTAGTTGAAAAAGATTTCTCAGCAGCTTCTGCCTCTTCTTGTGTTACAATAATTACAGGCTTATCAAAAGACTTTGTAGCTTCATCATAACGCTTCATCATTTCTTTAGAGAATACATCTTTTCTGTTTTGAAGCACACCCGTAGCATCTAATATATGATCTGCTGGCACAGTAATGTTTACTTCATAATCTCCAAAAGGAAGTGCAAATTCTCCACTACCCCAGAACTGATGGTTTTGCCATCCTTCTACATCATTGTAAACAGCCATTCTTGGAAAGAACTGTGCCATTACATAAGCTTTGTTACCATCTTTAGGAAAATACTCATAGCCAGATCTTGCTCTGCTTACGGTATGATCTGGAATAGTATACCACCATTTGATAGAGAATGAAATTTGATCTTTACTCTTTAATGCCGCAGGTAAATCTACGCGCATCATTGTTTGGTTTATAGTATATGGCAAATCTTTACCACTATCGTCTTTAACGTGTTGTATTTTAAACCCCCCATCAAAACCAGCTGATAAATGTGTCCCTGCAAACTGACTTGCCGGCATTGCTCCAGATAGTTGAGAGCTATTCCTTAAATCTGATTTATTATTTTTTTCGCGTACATTTTGATCTAACTGTACCCATAAATATTCTAAATCGTCTGGAGAATTGTTAATATACGTAATGGTTTCTTCTCCATATATTTTTGCATTTTTATCATCCAACTCAATATCCATTTTGTAATTGGCTTGTTGTTGGTAATAATCTGGTCCTGGTGCACCAGAGGCAGACCGATATGTATTAGGAGTTGAAAACTCTTGATACATTTGTTTAAATTTACTCTGGTTTTCATGACCAGCTTCTCGTTCTGTTTTTTCCTGTGCTTGCACCATTGTAATGGCAGCAAACAAGAAAATAACAGCGGTGAAATAATACTTGATTTTATTCATTTTAGTTTTTTTAAAGTCGCCGAAAATTAACACTTTTTTAGCGATTTGTTAAAGTGTCTCAGAATTTTAACATTCCTTTATTACTTCCCTTAATGAGAACAAAACTTTTCTTCACACCATTAAACTTAAAATGAACCAAGTTTTTTTGTTCTTCAAACAAATCGGTTAGTATTGCATTCTCTACTTCAATACTCTTCAATTCATCTAACACTACATCTTCTACTTCTAGGTACAGTATAATAATATCATTATCATACGCTCTTCCTATATATTTTACAGGAACAGGCTTATTATTTATCGTGATATGAAATTTTGTGCTTATGTATTTTTGAATATAAGATTCCGAATTTTTATCTTCTCTTTTTGTGGCTAAATTAGCTGTTATTCCATACCTTTCTTTCAACAACACATCAAAATCATCTATAAAAATTCTAGACGTTATTTGGAGCGCTTTTTCTTTCTCTGCGTAATTTATATTGGTTACGCTCACATAAAACTTATGTACGGCTACAAAAGCAAAAAGCGGTAAAACCAAAATTAAAAACCTTTTTTTCAACATAGCTTCCATTTTTATTTAGTCAAAAGTAAGCAATTGGTATGCCATAATTCATAGTGAAAAGAAAAATAAAACAAGAGCACAAGATTCAATTGCAATAAAACAGGGAGCGTTTAACCTTAAGTCTTCTGCTTTGATTTCTACAGAAAATAAATCACATTACCCTCTAATTAAACCCTTTAAATTGGCTTACACCACCAACATCACTCAATACGCATACCAGATCAAGAAAAACAAATACAACAAATAAAAATGATTTGAATACCAAACGCATAAACAAGAACTAGTATCTTTGCGGGAGCTAAAACTAGATCTATAAAGGATGCACTTAACCATTGAAAATATATTATTAATAGGGTCGTTATTGCTTTTTTTGAGTATTGTTGTAGGCAAAACATCCTATAAATTTGGCGTTCCTACCTTACTCCTTTTTTTAGCTATTGGTATGCTCGCTGGTTCAGATGGTATTGGTGGCATTCGTTTTGATGACCCCAAAATGGCGCAATTTATTGGCATTATTTCTCTTAATTTTATATTATTTTCTGGTGGTTTAGACACCCATTGGGCAACCGTAAAACCCATCCTAAAAGAAGGTATTCTTTTATCTACGCTAGGTGTTTTACTAACGGCTGTATCCTTAGGTACTTTTGTTTGGTTTGTTACAGATTTTACTATTTACGAAAGTATGCTGCTTGGTTCTATTGTATCTTCTACAGATGCCGCCGCCGTATTCTCTATTTTACGTTCTAAAAGTCTTGCTCTTAAAACCAATTTACGACCTACCTTAGAGTTAGAAAGTGGTAGTAATGACCCAATGGCCTACGTATTAACCATTGCTTTTTTAAGCTTAGTTATTAATCAAGATCAAAGTTTTTCAGCTATCATCTTATTATTTCTACAACAAATGGTTTTCGGCGCAATTGCGGGTTTTGGTTTTGGAAAACTAAGCAAGTTAATTATAAATAAAATTCAACTTGGGTTTGAAGGTCTTTACCCTGTATTGGTCATTGCATTGATGTTTATAACATTTTCTGCAACCAATTTTGTGGGCGGTAATGGCTTTTTAGCCATTTACATCTGTGCTGTATACTTAGGAAATCAAGACCTCATACACAAGAAAACAATTTTAAAAATGTATGACGGTTTAGCATGGCTTATGCAAATTGTTTTATTCCTTACCCTAGGCTTGCTTGTTTTTCCATCGGAAGTTCTTCCGTATGCTGGCATTGGAATGCTTATTTCTTTATTTCTAATTTTTATAGCACGCCCTGTTGGTGTATTTATTAGCCTTATTTTCTTTAAAATGAAACTGAGAAGGCGATTTTATATTTCATGGGTTGGTTTGCGTGGTGCGGTACCTATTGTTTTTGCCACCTATCCTTTACTAGCAGGTATAGACAAAGCAAGTGTTATTTTTAATATTGTATTTTTTATCTCAGTTACCTCTGTATTAATTCAAGGCACAACATTAGCTATTGTTGCAAAATGGTTAAATGTTGGACTACCCGATAAGGTAAAAATAATTACAGAAATGGATAAATTTATTTCTGATATGCCCAAAACGGCAATGAAAGAAATAGAAATTACAGCCAATTGTTACGCGGTAAATAAGAAGATTGTTGACTTAGGATTTCCTAAAAATGCCATTATAGCTATGATTAAAAGGAATGGTAAGTACTTAACCCCAAACGGCTCTACTGTAATAGAGTCGAATGACACTTTGGTGGTGCTTTCTGAAAGCGTTGATGGAATTAATGAGGTAAACGATTGTTTAAACAAATCATAATTTTAAGCAAAAAAACAACATTTATTTTTTTTCTTAATTACCTTTACCTTGTGAAAAGTATAGTAAAACAGTTGGGCTTATTTTTAGTAACTGCCATTTATTGCGCTGCAATAATTACGGTTACTGCTATAAATACAGCTTCTGTTTCTAATGGCACTCCAGCTGTCACTATACATAAGTTATCTGTATCACCAACCGTTACAACCAATCTTTTTGCATATGTAGCTGCCCCAGAAAACGCAGCAGAAACATTTACTAATTTCCCTGTACCAGATACTAATGATACTCCAAAGTGGTCTGGTGCTGCAAAAAAGACAGCAGAACAATTAGCTGGCTCACTTTTTCATCAATACACCAATAGCGCTACTAACTTTTTTAATCTCTATAAAAAAGCCAGTATTATTTTTCCGTTCCATTATTTTTGGTAATCCTTTTTTTACTTGTCTAAGCAATTCTATGCTTTAGACACAAACGACTAGGCTTTGTATAAATATACATTGCCCTTATTCCTGTTTAACAATTTAAAAAATAAAAAATGGATCAAGAAAGTGCCTTCGTAGGGGCTGTAATAGCAGCACTATGTATATTACCTTTTGTTTTAATACTAAGAAGCAAGAAAAAAGCAGAAAAAGAAATGCTAAACGCATTAAAAGAAATAGCAAACAGATACAGTTGTATAATTGCAACTTACGAGTATTCTGGCGATTTTATAATTGGAATGGACATCGCTAAAAACTATGTATTCTTCTACAAGAAAACAAAAACATATGAAGATGAACAAGCTATTAACTTGGCGGAATTTCAAGATTGTAAAATCTTGAAAAGCACCAATACCAGTAGAAATAATAAATCCAATTTTAGTGCAATTAACAGGCTAGATTTAAATTTTTTATCGAACCAAAACAAGGCAGATCGAAAATTAGAATTTTACAACGCTGAAGATAATCTGCAATTAAACGGAGAGCTAGAAGCTATAAAAAAATGGTCTAAAACCATTCATGAACAATTGCAGAAGACTGCTTAAAACAATGAAGGCTGTCTTAAGGAATAACTGTATTACGGACAAAGTGAATATTTACCGATTACTTCACTTTCAAAACGACCAATACACATCCCCTTAAGACAGTCTTACTTATCTAATTCTTTTAGTTTATAGTTTTTTCTAAACTCTTCACTTTTCCGTACTAAAAAATCCCATCGCCCTATATCATTCGCATAGATAGACACATAATCGAAACGAGTATCCATTTCACAAAAAAGCATAAATTCTTCTATTTTCAGAGTCGCTATTTTTAAATCTCCTGCAAAAATAGAATCTGAATACATTTGTCTCATTTTCTGAGAACGCTCATACCGCTTGTCTCTTGCAACTCTCTTTGTTAGCATTTTAGTGCGACCACTAATAAAATTAAAGACCGGATCTATACTTAGTGTATTATTAGTTACCCATTTTCTAGCTGCAATTAAAGCGCGTTCGCTCAACGGCAATACCATCACATCTGCATTGGGTAATCCCAAACTTTTGGCAGTAACTAATGTTCTTCTTTGATCTAAAAGAACCTCATCTAGTTCTGTTAGCTGTGCCTCTAATTGTATCGTAAAATTTTGGAGTGCCATTAGTATTTCTGATACTATAATTTTTTCTTTTTTAAACTGTACCGCAGAAATAATCAAGGTATCTTTTAACCGAATAGGAATCGTAAAATGCCCGTTTAAATCTGTAATGGTTGCTTTTTTGCTTGTTAAGTTTATAATGTGAACACCAGAAACATCCTCCATTGAATTTACAACAGTACCTTCTAAATTTTTTATGATTTTTTGAGCAACAACCCCCTGAACTAAAAAAATAGCAACTAAAAAAAGTACTTTTTTCATTATCATTTGGTTATCAAGTTTAGCACTAATCTAAATTTGCAGTTTTTTTAAAAGCAATACTTTTTTTGGTTAGAAAATCCCAAATAATGAAATCATTGTTCGATTTAGACACCTCATTAAAACGCTCATCTGTTTCACAGAAAAGCATAAATTCTTCAATTCTAAGTCGGGGTATTTTTAAATCTGTTGTAAAAATAGAATCTGCATACGAATTGCGTATCTCTTGAGAACGCTCATATTGTTGATCCCTAGCAACACGTGCCTTTAACATTTTGGTACGCCCAGTTATACGATTCAACAGTTTATTAAAATTAAGACTTAGTATGGTTGGAAAAAGCTTTCCATGATCCGCTTCATACAACAAACGTTCGCTTTGCGGTAGTATTTCTACATCTGCATTGGGCAGCCCCAAACTCTTAGCAGTTACTATAGTTCTCTGGTCTAAAATCACCTCGTCTAATTCTGTGATCTCATCCCGTAGATATACAATAAAATTATCTTGTAAAAGGGTATTTTGAGAAACAATACTGTATACTTTTTTATACTGTACTGCAGAAAACATCAGGGTGTCGTTTACACTAGCAAGAATAGAAAAAAAACCGTTGCTGTTTGTAATTGTCGCTTTTTCGTTTGTTAAATTTATAACATGTACGCCAGCTATATCTTCACTTTTAGAAACCACGGTACCTTCTAAGTTCTTCGCAATAGCTTTTTGTGCTACTAGTGAAACACTACACAGTAAACAACAAAAAATAAGTATAAAATTCTTCAAGCACTATAGTTTTAAGTACGTTTTACTATGTGTAACCAGAAAATCTATCAACTGAAATTCATTGTCCTTTTTCAACAAATCTTGGGATGGTATTTTATCATCACAATACAACAAAAAAGCATCAATTTTATCTTGGGACAATCCTAGATCGGTTACAAAAAAATCATCCTCATACACCTGTCTTAAAACGGTACTCAGTTTTAATTGTGGCACATTGGTATCCTTTTTGTCTTTTTTAGATTTTAAAAGCGCTTTAAAGATATTTACAAAGTTAATACCGTTTTGCATACCACCCTCTATTTGCGACTGGGCAACGTTTACAAAATCAGAAGTACGGTCTTGTTCGTATTCGACCTTCTTAAATTCTTCATTTTTAAGATTTACAAACTTTTCTTGATCCTCAGGACTTACCACAACCTCATCCAGTTCCGTCACCTTTTCTTTTACGTCTATCACCAATCGGTTTCTCGCTAAAATTTCTTTTGTAATGGTCACAATTTGTATCTGGTAATTTACGGCTGTAAAGGCAAGCTGATCCCCTAATTTAACTGCAATGGTAAAATCACCATCCTCGTCCGTAATGGTAGCATTTTCAGCTGTAATATTAATTACATCTAAACCTGGAACATTAATATCTCTGTAGATCACGGTTCCACGCAAAAGGTTTCGGTCTCCATCTTGAGCAACAAGGTTGGTAATTGTAACAAACAGAACTAACACAAGTAATCTTCTTTTCATCTATTGGTTTTTATTTAGTTTTAAAGGCCCTGATCAAATTACACAACGCGCAGCCTATGTTTACAGTCAATCTCTTTTAAAGATACGTATTTGCAATTTACATTCAAAAAAAATAGAGAACCATTAAACTTTTGTTAATTTGTAAACGAGAACACAATAGGTGGTTAATATGCCACTGTTTTACACTAAGTCCTATGAAAAAATTATTACTGGCAAGCACCTCAACCCTCTTTGGCGAAAATTATTTAGCCTATTTATTAGATGAGCTCGCTGTCTTTTTTAAAGACACAAAGACCATCACTTTTATCCCTTTTGCTAGGCCAGGCGGCATAACCTATGACAGCTATACTAAAATAGCAGCAACAGCTTTCGCAAAAATAGACAAGAGCATTATTGGGTTACACACCTACGAAAATATAGATGAAGGTATTGCCAATGCCGAAGCTTTTTTTTGTGGCGGCGGCAATACTTTTTTATTGGTAGAACAACTCTACAATTTAGATATTTTAGCTATTTTAAAGGCTAAAATTGAAAGCGGCACCCCGTATATGGGTACCAGCGCAGGGAGCAATATCGCTGGTGTAACTATGCAAACCACCAATGATATGCCTATTGTATACCCGCCAAGTTTTAAAACAATGCAGCTTGTGAATTTTAATATTAATGCACATTACTTAGATCCAATTGCGAACAACACACACAACGGAGAAACACGGGAAACACGTATAAAAGAGTTTCATTGTTTTAACAATACACCCGTTATTGGCTTACGAGAAGGCAGTTACCTCTTGGTTACAAATACAAACATAGAACTAAAAGGAAACCTATCTGCCCGTATTTTTAAAGCAGGTAAAACAGCCTATGAAACCTCAGAAATAGATTTTTAAGGAGCTCATTCCCAAGACGTACCTTTTGTCGGACACAATTGTATTTTAACTTAAGTATTAGGTACAACCGTTGCTTTCGGTTATTTTTGTTTGTTTAATAGTTATCCCCTAAAATGCTTATTATGAAAAAATTAGTTTTTGGACTATTCTTTGGCTTTTGCTTGTTGACCAGCGTATATGGACAAGTGAAAATTGGTGAAAACCCACAAAACCTTCATAACAATTCCGTTTTAGAATTAGAAAGCACCTCTAAGGCATTTGTAATTACACGGATGAACACCACCCAAATGAATGCAATGACACCCCTTAATGGTGCATTGATTTACAATACAGATACAACCTGTGTACACTATTTTGATGGCAGCATATGGATTAACCTTTGTGAGGCAGAAAATGCAGGTGATATTGGTTTGGTAAATAACGGCGATAACACCTACACTTTTACCAATGCAGATGGTGCTGAAACTATTTTTGAAACTCCAGCTTTTACTGCTAATCACACTGGCCCATTTGGTGCTAATTACCCTAGCGGAATAAAAGTAACAGACAATGGTAATATCGTAAATATAGAGGTTGAGGGAATTCACGGTAATTCTTTACGAAATATATCAGTTGGCAGGAACAAAATTGCACTAGCTGCAATTGGCAGAGATCAACTAGGCCAAACAAGTGTTTATACAGACGCAATAATAGAATACGCAGTAACACCTTCTAAATTAGCAACTGGTGCAGCTAACGAAATTTTAAAAACAAATGGGCTTGGCACTAATGTAGAATGGGGTCTTATAGATGCTAGTAGTATTACGGGACAAGACTTAACAGTAGCTGATGCTTCCATAGTGCTTACCGGAATAACGCCTGGGGTAGGCGCTTTATTAGAGGCTGTTGGCATTGCTGTTGCCGATGGTGGAATTACAACTAGCAAACTAGCTAATGATGCGGTAACTACCGATAAAATATTAGATGCTACCATTCTAAATGCAGATGTTGCTGACAATGCAATTAACAGCAGTAAAATTGAAAATGAAACCATTCTTTCTGAAGATATTGTTGATGGTACTATAGTAACTGCAGATGTTGCGGATGATGCTATTACTAAAGACAAAATAAATATTGACATAGCAGGAACTGGACTTATTCAAGCGGGTGATGGTTCTCTTGAAGTTGACGGAACTGCTTTTGATGGTGATGGCAACATAACTTCAACTCATTTAAATGTTGGGGGGGACAGCAATGCCCTACTTGGCGATGTAACTATCGAAATTAATGCTAATGCGGTTGGCACAACTGAAATTGCAGATGATGCGGTAACTACCGATAAAATATTAGATGCTACCATTCTAAATGCAGATGTTGCTGACAATGCAATTAACAGCATTAAAATTGAAAATGAAACCATTCTTTCTGAAGATATTTTTGATGGTACCATTGCAACGGCAGATGTTGCGGATGGGGCAATTACTAATGTAAAACTTGACAAAACAAACATTCCTTTAAGTGGGTTTGCTGATGCTGCTACAGATGTTTCTTTAGGGTCTAACAAACTGATCAATGTTGTGGACCCAACTGACGCACAAGATGCTGCAACTAAAATATATGTGGATACTGAGATTGCTGCTTCAGAACAAATTATTGTAAGTACTGATACTAATAACGATATAACTGCGGGTGTGGATAATGGTGCCTATTACGACGATGCTACTTTACAAACAAATATTGCAAACAATGTAACCGCTATTACAACAGTGCAAAGTGACGTCGACCAAAATGAAGCAGATGCAGATGCAGCAATTACACTAAAAGAAGATGCGGCTAATAAATCAACCGATGTTACTTTGGCTGATGCTACCAATGTAAAATTCCCAACGGAACTTGCCGTAAAAACTTATGTGGATACCGAGATTACGGCTTCAGAACAAACTATTGTAAGTACTGATGCTGATAACGATATAACTGCGGGTGTGGATAATGGCGCCTATTACGACGATGCTGCTTTACAATCAAATATTGCAAACAATGTAACCGCCATCACAACTGTACAATCTGATGTAGATCAAAACGAAGCAGATGCAGATGCAGCAATTGCACTAAAAGAAGATGCGGCTAATAAATCAATCGATGTTACTTTGGCAGATGCTACCAATGTAAAATTCCCAACGGAACTTGCCGTAAAAACTTACGTGGATACCGAGATTGCGGCTTCAGAACAAACTATTGTAAGTACTGATGCTGATAACGATATAACTGCGGGTGCGGATGGAGGTGCCTATTACGACGATGCCGCTGCAAAAACTGCTATTGCCGCCAAAGAAAACACCGCCAATAAATCCACAGATGGTACTTTGGCTGGTAATTCAGATACGGACTTCCCAACGGAAAAAGCCGTTAAAACCTATGTTGACACCAATCTAGCCGCGGAGACCACAAGAGCAACTACCGCGGAAACTGCAAATGCTACGGATATTACAACCCTACAAACAAACAAAGAAAACACAGCCAATAAATCCACAGATAACACCCTAGGTGGGGCAACTCCTTCTGACGATTTATTCCCATCGGAACAAGCTGTTAAGACCTATGTAGATACCAATCTAGCCACGGAGACAGCAAGAGCAACTGCAGCTGAAAATGCAAATGCTACCAATATCGCAACAAACGCAACAAACATTGCTGCGAACACTACTGATATCGCTACGAATACAGTTGGCATTACAGCTCTAAACACATTAACAAGCGGTGCTATTTATATTGGGGATGCAGGCGGAAGTGCAGCTGAAAGAATTATGACAGGTGATGCAACTATAGATGACCTAGGAGAATTAACTATTAGTAATGCAGTAATTACACCTATTAAAATAGAACCAAGTGCAACAAATGGTCAAGTATTAACAACGGTTGGAGGAAATACAGTTTGGCAAGCCCCTAAAGTAGTAGCAATGGGAAAAATCAATATTGATGGAGGAACAAACACTGTTAATGAAAATGGCGCAACAACAATAAGAAATAGTATCGGAAACTATACTGTCACTCTAGGGACGACAATAGCAACAGCTGATTATATCATTCAATTGACTTTACAAGGTGCAACATTCGATTCACATATTGAAGTTACTTTGCAATCAGATGTTAGCTTTACAGTACAAATAACAGATTCTGCAGGTACTCCTAAAGATGCCCAATGGTTCTTTACCGTAACAGATTTTTAAAGGATGAAAAACCTACCCTACTTCCTATTAATCATCCTTAGCAGTAGCACTTTTGCACAAAATGCCCTGTACAATAGCGGTAGCATTCGCATTCATAACACCGCTACCCTTGGGTTTCATACCAACCTTATTAATGACGCTACTTTTGACCAAAATTTGGGTACCGTAGGTTTTTATGGCCCTACCGTTACCAGCGTTTCCGGAGCGTTTATTCCTGTTTTTTACGATGTCGAGATTTTTAAACCCCTAAGTGCTGTTGTCCTAGAAACTTCTATAGACGTTACCAACGCGCTCAATTTTATAGATGGTGATATCCACACCTTTAGAGACAACCCCATAGAGAATATGATTGTATCTCCAGATGCCTTTACTACCGGAGAATCTGATCTCTCTAAAGTAGACGGCTACCTGTCTATAAAACAAAAACAAAATTTCTTTTTTACGGTGGGTGACGCTAGCTATATTAGGCCGCTAACCTTAAATTCTGAAAGTGAAAATTCAGATGCCAAATGTGCCTATTTTTACGAAGACCCCAACATACCCACTACCTTTAATACCAGCTTTAACACCAATAGCAGAGAAAAAGAAGTTAGGGCTCTTAGTACAACCGAATTTTGGGATATCGATGGCAGTCTACCTTCTACGGTAAGTATTTCTTGGAATGAGCGTAGTGCTATTTCCAATTTTGTAGATGAATATTACCAAATAGGAATTGCGGGCTGGCATAGAACAGCAAATAAATGGATGAATTTAGGAAGCGTAGATGCTATTGGCGATTTAAATCAAGGTGCCGTAACCTCAGAAACCTTTATTCCCAATGATTATGAGGTAATTACCTTTGCCAAAATGGCCATTCCTACCAAAGTTTTAAAATTGAACAATTACCTTGTTAGTAATAACGGGGATGGGATCAATGATTTTCTTTTTATTCCAGAATTGGAACAATCACCCAACAATCGTATTCGCATTTTTGATAGAAACGGACTTCAAGTATTTGAAAAAAACAACTACCAAAACGAGTTTACTGGTTTTTCTAATATGAACAACCTTGTCTACCAAAGAAATGAAGGCTTGCCTAGTGGCGTGTACTTTTATTTGGCGTATTTAGATGACTTACAATTAGAGTTTCAAGGCTTTCTTTACCTTACCAATTAATCCTATTGGAAAGAGAAGAATACCCTTGTTTTAAACTTGCATTCTCCATTTTTATAATATAAGAGTACTCCATAGGCAACTCCCAACAATACTTTGTATTTTTGGTCTCCTTTAGTATTACTATGGAAAAAAAAATATCCTATAAGCTCATCTCATCTCTAGAAACACATGCTGTTCGCCACGCTGTTTTAAGAGCAGGAAAACCCATTTCTTCTTGTATCTTTGATGGTGATGATACACCAACTACCATTCATATCGGTGGTTTTTATAAAAACAAATTAATAGTCGTTGTTAGTTTATTTAAACAGAAGAACGACGCTATTTCTAGCACCAACGCCTACCAATTGCGAGGTATGGCTGTGTTAGAAAAGTATCAAGGCAAAGGGTATGGACGTAAAATTATTGCAGTTGCTGAAACAATTTTAAAAGAAAAGAACGTTTTTATAGTATGGATGAATGCAAGAGAAAGCGCAATTCCTTTTTACAGTAACTCTGGTTATTCTAAATTTGGACCTATTTTTGATATTCCAGACGTAGGATTACATTATGTGATGTATAAAAAATTAAATTCATAGTTATGCAAAGAAGATCATTTATTCTAAAAAGTGGAATTGTAGGAGCCGCTGCTTTAACACTACCTAACCTTATTTTTTCGCAAGAACAAGACATGGAATATTCTGTTCAAGAACTAATGGGGCAAACAGATATTGATCTTTACGGAAAAGGCATTAACCTACGAAAAGAAGCCCATGACGCTTTCCTTAAAATGAAGGTAGCTGCCTACAGTGATGGCTTTGATCTAAAAATAGCATCTAGCTACAGAAACTACGCAAGACAAGAAGGTATTTGGGAACGTAAATATTTAAAATATACGCAAGACGAAAATTTAAGCGCTCTCGCCGCTATTGAAAAAATTGTGGAATACTCTACCATTCCTGGTACCAGTAGGCATCATTGGGGTACAGATATTGACATTATTGACGGCTATCAAAAAACAACGGGTGATGTACTTGTACCCGAAAAATTTGAAGCAGGTGGACCCTTTGAAGGTTTAAAAATATGGATGGATGAGAATGCACAAACATACGGTTTTCATTTAGTGTACACCAATGATAAAAAAAGAAGAGGTTTTAAATATGAGCCTTGGCACTACAGTTATGCGCCTATTTCCATACCTATGTTAACGCAGTTTAGGAGTAAAAATATCATGCGGCTATTACACAACCAAGATTTGCTAGGAAGTGAAAATTTTACAACGGGCTTTATAAAATCATATATCGTGAATAATATTTTAGATATAAATCCTACACTTTTATAACTCTTTTTGTATCTTTCTTTTCCCTAACTCAGGATCTTAACTGTGATGAAAAGAGGAAATTGGAAAATTAGAATTATTATAGGTTTAGTCATTGTTGCATTTGCTTTTGTACAGCGTTGCAACAATAAAGAAGAAAACCCATACACGGGTCGTGTCCAAAATATTAATATGGATACAGAACAAGAAATTGCCATAGGCTTACAAAGTGCTCCTGAAGTGGCACAACAATATGGCGGTTTATACCCAGACCAACGCATGCAAGCTTCCGTTGATGCTATTGGTACTAAACTCGTACAAAACAGCATCGCTAAAGAGACCCCTTACAGCTATGAATTTCATTTGCTTGCAGATGACCAGACCATTAATGCATTTGCGTTACCTGGAGGGCAAATTTTTATTACCTATGCTTTATTTTCTCAACTTTCAGAAGCGCAACTAGCCGGAGTTTTAGGTCATGAAATAGGCCATGTTATTGGCAGACATTCCGCTGAACGAATTGCGGATAGTAGTTTTTGGCAAACCCTAACTATGGGTGCCTCTGTTGGTGCTGATATGGGAGGAATAGTTAGTGGTATAGGACAAACCACTTTATTGACCAATGGTCGTGGCGATGAATTGGAAAGTGACGAATTAGGTGTCTTATTTATGATTCAAGCTGGCTATAATCCTGAAGAGATGATTGAAGTAATGAAAATACTTAAAGCTGCTGCCGGTCCTAATAGGCAACCAGAATTTCAAAGCACGCATCCAGACCCTGAAAATAGGATAGAAAAAATCAAAGAAGCGATCGCTAAATACAAGGGTCAACAACAAAAAAATCGCTAAAAACTCATTATTCTCGTTCTTTTTGCATAAGTTTGGGGTACCCAAAACTTACCTATTTACCATTTAAACCCTTATTGCTTTGAACTTTTATAATTCAAAAAATGAGACAATATGGAATGGCTACTACATTACAAACACATCTATCTGAGTGCATTTGAAGATTGCAAACCCGGAATTGCTGTTACAATTTTAAAAATATATTCTGTTTTCTGCTTTGCTCTTATATCTATTGCCTTATATGCATTTTTTTATAGAGCATTTACCGGATTTAGATTTTAGGGAGTCACTTCTATAATATAAGAACACACCTACAGTATTAGCTTTAATAAAAAAATCCCATTGAACTAGTTCAATGGGATTTTTTTGGTTGATTGTGAATAAGCCTTATTTTTTCTTTGCTCTTTTAGTTTCCTTAATAGCTTTTTCTAAAACGACCAATGCCTCTTTGGCATTTGACATTTCTGCATATTTCACTGCGGAACGGCCTTTATCACATTTAATTTTCAAATTGGCTCCATTTGCAATAAGCAATTCTAAAATGTCGACTTTATTATATCGAGCTGCGTAAATTACAGGAGTCATTCCTAATGATTTTTCATTTACATCTTCCCCAAATTCTATTAACTTACGTACAGTTTCTATATCTCCCTTTATAATTGCCATACAAAATGGACTTACATCTAGAGTGACCCTATTATCTGTTGTTAAAATTGGTTTGATTGTTTTTGTTGCTGCGTTTACCATTGTTGCTGTGAACAAAAAAGCGCTAGTAGCTACGATTAAAATTTTCTTTTTCATAACGATTGATTTTTTTGAATGATGATATGTATATCTAGTATAAAAGACGAGCGTACCCAAACTTTGTTTCAGTAATTTGGATAAATAACATAATTTTAACACACTTCGTTTTACGATATCGATTTAGTACCAACTTCTAGCTGGTAGTATTTAAAAATCTAAAAAAAGAAGCTCTAAATGGCTTTAAAACTTAATAAATGATGGTATTTTTGAGCAGCAAACAATTTATACCATGAATAAGAAAGTTATTTTAATGATTTTAGACGGTTGGGGAAAATCTCCAGACCCTAAAGTCTCTGCCATAGAAAATGCAAACACGCCCTTTATAGACGCTTTATACACAAAATATGCCAATGCTAATTTATTAACAGATGGTATGAATGTTGGGCTTCCAAAAGGTCAAATGGGAAACAGTGAAGTTGGTCACATGAATTTAGGTGCTGGCCGTATTGTGTACCAAGATTTGGCTAAAATAAATTTAGCCATAGAAGAGAACACCTTAAAGGATGAAAAAATATTGCAAGACGCATTTAAACATGCAAAAGACAACAACAAACCAATTCATTTTTTAGGTTTACTAAGTAATGGTGGTGTACACTCGCACACATCACATTTAAAAGGATTAATTTCTGCTGCTGAGAATTACGGCATAGAAAAATCGTATGTACACGCCTTTACTGATGGCCGGGATGTAGACCCTAAAAGCGGTAAAAAATATGTAGAAGATTTAACTAATTTTTGCGCAGATAAAAAAACGCAACTTGCCACCATTATTGGCAGATACTACGCAATGGATCGCGACAAACGCTGGGAACGCGTTAAACTAGCTTACGATCTTCTAGTGCACAATACTGGCAGCTTAACCAATAGCCCCATAGACGCCATACAAAATAGCTATAACAATGATGTTACAGATGAGTTTGTTAAACCAATTGTTGTAACAGACACAAACAATACACCTGTTGCAAAAATACAGGAGGGTGATGTTGTCATATTCTTTAATTTTAGAACCGATAGAGGAAGAGAATTAACACAAATGTTGAGTCAGGAAGTATTTCATGAATACAACACCCATCCCCTATCTCTTTACTACGTCACTATGACCAATTATGACGAGTCATACAAAAACGTATTTGTCATTTATGACAAGGCCAATATTGAAGAAACCCTAGGAGAAGTACTTTCAAAAGCAGGAAGGAAACAAATAAGAATTGCTGAAACAGAAAAATACCCACACGTAACATTTTTCTTTAATGGAGGTCGAGAAATTCCTTTTGAAGGCGAAAAACGCATTTTATGCCCGTCTCCAAAAGTAGCTACCTACGACTTGCAACCAGAAATGAGTGCTTTTGAAATTAGAGATGCAATTATTCCTGAATTGGAAAAAGGAGAAGCCGATTTTGTTTGCCTAAATTTTGCCAATCCAGATATGGTAGGCCATACAGGTGATATGCAAGCAGCTATAAAAGCATGTGAAACGGTAGATAGTTGTGCAGCATCTGTTATAACAACTGCTTTAGAAAACGGGTATACTACCCTAGTAATTGCGGATCACGGAAATTGCGAAACTATGGTTAATCCAGACGGAAGCCCCAATACTGCACATACTACAAACCCTGTTCCTTTAATTTTGGTAGACAAAGAACTAAAGCACATTAATGATGGCGTTTTAGGCGATATTGCTCCTACAATATTAAAATTAATTGGAGTAGAACAACCAAAATTAATGACTCAAAAATCTTTAGTTTAAGATCTTCAATCTATCTATATTAATGATTGTATAAGATTGTTTTAACTTTGCAGAGTATGGTAAAAATAAAAACCCTTGAAGAAATTGAAATTATGCGTGAAAGTGCGCTTATAGTTTCCAAAACCCTAGGCGAAATAGCTAAAGAAGTTAAGCCTGGTGTTACCACTTTAAAATTAGATAAAATTGCGGAGGAATTTATAAGAGACAACGGTGGTATTCCAGGATTTTTGGGATTGTATGATTTTCCAAATACACTTTGTATGAGTCCGAACGAACAAGTAGTACACGGTATTCCGAATAAAACTCAATTGGTAGAAGGTGATATTATCTCTATAGATTGTGGGGTATTAAAAAATGGGTATTACGGAGATCATGCCTATACTTTTGAAGTAGGTGAAGTGCATCCTGAAACTAAAAAATTACTAGAGATAACCAAGCAATCACTCTATGTTGGTATCCGTCAATTTAAGGCGGGCAATAGGGTTGGTGATGTTGGCTTTGCCATTCAACAGTTTTGTGAAGCAGAAGGTTACGGTGTTGTTCGTGAACTTGTAGGACATGGCCTAGGCAAACAAATGCATGAAGGACCAGAAATGCCTAATTACGGAAAACGTGGTCGAGGAAAGAAATTTACAGAAGGTATGGTGGTTGCTATAGAACCTATGATTAACCAAGGTACCCGAAAAATTGTACAACACAATGATGGGTGGACAATTACGACATTAGACAACAAGCCTAGTGCCCATTTTGAACATGATGTTGCCATCGTGAATGGCAAACCACAATTGCTATCTACTTTTGACTATATTTATGAAGCGTTGGGAATTACAAGTGATGAGGAAGATGAGTTTAGAAAATCAAGCAGCAGCTAATCGTTACCCAATTATCCATTGAAAAAAACATTCAAAAACATACTTAATCTGGTTCCCAGACCTTGGCTAATTAAATTAAGTTATGTTATTCGGCCTGTTTTAGCACTTTACTTGAAAGGAGAGAACTATACAGATCCTATAGACAACAAAAGCTTTCGAAGTTTTTTGCCTTATGGCTATGAAAAACAACGCGACAATGTGTTATCTCCATCAACACTATCATTAGAACGCCACAGATTGCTGTGGCTGTATCTACAAAAGGAAACAGATTTTTTCTCTGCTCCTCATAAGGTTTTACATTTTGCGCCAGAACAAGCGTTTTACAAACGTTTTAGAAAAATGAAGAATTTAGACTACACTACAACAGATTTGGAATCACCCTTGGCAGATGTAAAAGCAGATATTTGCAACTTGCCTTTTGAAGACAATACCTATGATATTATTTTTTGCAATCACGTGTTAGAACATATCCCAGATGACACTAAAGCGATGCAGGAGCTATATCGGGTTTTAAAACCTGGCGGATGGGGAATTTTTCAAATTCCACAAGATCTAAAAAGAAAAACTACTTTTGAAGATAACACCATAACTGACAGAAAAGAACGTGCTCGTATTTTTGGTCAGTACGACCATGTCCGTATTTATGGACAAGATTATTTTAACAAATTAAGAACTATTGGTTTTCGTGTTGAAGAAGTAGATTACACCAACTCCCTTTCTAAAGAAGACGTTACAAGGTATTGTCTAGCAAAAGGAGAGCTAATCCCAGTGGTTACAAAATAAAACTATTGTAAAACCATTTTTTTAAAACCTTTGGTCATAAAATCTTTAGCCTCACCGTTTTCATCCAAGTAAACCATATATACTTCTAATGTACTATCTTTTTCTAGTATTTTTTTAGACTCGTCCAAATCCATTGCCATAAAAGCTGTAGCATACCCATCTGCTTTGGCACAATTGTCTGCAATTACTGTTGTTGCTAAGACCTTAGCGTTTTTTGTATAACCCGTTTTAGGGTTTAAGGTGTGCACATACTTTTCCCCAGTTATACTATCTATTCTAAAATGTCTGTAATTTCCGGAAGAAGCCATTGAAACATTTTTCAATGCTACAGCTGCTTTATACTCAGTTCTATCTTCAATTTGAGGATCATTAATACCAACAACCCAGTTCTTATCTTTGAGTATATTTTTCCCTTTTGCGGTAATTTCTCCCCCAACCTCAATTAAATAATTTTCGACACCCTTACCTTCTAGCATAGCCGCCAATCTATCAATACTATACCCTTTGGCAATAGCATTAAAATCGAAATAAATGCTTGGACTTTGTTTTCTTACAGTTCCCTCATTGGTAAGTTCTACCTTATTAAACCCAACATATTGCAACAAACTATCTACTTTAACACTATCCAATTCTATTTTTTTTCCAGGACCAAAACCCCATGCATTTACTAAAACCCCTACCGTGGGATCAAAATAACCACTCGTTTTTACATTAATCTCCTTTGAAAGCAAAAACACATCGGTAAACATATGATCTATCTTTAACGTTGAGTCACCGTCATTTATCTTTGATATGTCTGAATTTGGTATATAGGTAGATAAAGATTGATTGATTACCGTAAAAACGGAATCGATTTCCTTTTGATAATCAAGCTTTTTATTTGAAAAATATATGATACTATAGGACGTTCCTAGCGCTGGTCCATTATTTCTATTTTCTATTATTTTAGAAGATTGCCCTCTTTTACAACCAAAAAATACCCCAACAACAACTAAAAGTAAAACCCCTTTTATTTTAAATCTCAATAAGCCCTTCATAATCAATAATATATTCTTCATTTAAGTAAACTGGCAAGTTACCATCTACAGCGTTTGACAACCCCACTCCAGCATAGTACATCCGCGCATTCATTTTTACAGCGTGTACTTTCATTTTTTTCATAAAAGCTACATCGTAAAGTTTAGGGTTGTTTGGGTAGGCTACATTTCGAACCACAATAAAATGCAACTCTTTATTTTTTAAGCATACAAATTGAGGGTTCTTCTTAGGTTTACTATTAATCCCCATAAACTCAAACTCTTCTGCTTCTAACTGCTTACCAACTATATTCATTGCTAAATTATGTAGTTCTTGTGCCGTTAATGGTTTTCCCATACTACAAAATTAGAACAAAAAAAGAGACTACCCCACTAAAAGGACAATCTCTTTCTAACTAAATTAAATTTTTGAGTCAATACATTAAAGACTCTTTAAGTATGTAACTGCAGCATATGCATTCGCTGCTTTTGCATACTTTAATGCTGTAACACCAATTTTAGATGTAGCATCTACATCTGCACCATTTGCTACTAAAAGCTGTAACAACTCTACTTTGTTGTATCTCGCAGCATACATTAATGGGGTCATACCCATTGTGCCTGATTGTTGGTTTATATCTGATCCAAATTCTAAAAATTTTTGAGTCATTTCATAATTGCCTTTAACCACAGCAATACTCAAAGGTGCTAAGTTTTTAATGGCTGTTTTGGTAATTTTAAGGTTTTTATCCTTACTAGAGTTAGACCCTGGTCCTGTACTTGCAGAAACACTTGTTGCTAATACACTAAATAAAATTCCGAATGCGATAATTGATTTTTTCATGATAATTGATTTTTGATTTGATGAATGATTTAATTTTTGATTTATACTATTATAGACGACTGTAAATTAATTTTGTTTCACTTTTTATCTACATTAATATTTTTTTAACATTTTAATTACAAACTTGACAAGTACTTCACTGCAGCTGATGCTTTAGATATTTTTGCATACTGTAATGCCGTTACACCTATTTTAGAGGTTACATTTAATTCTGCTCCATTTGCTATAAGCAACTTTAATATTTTTACATTGTTATACCTAGCAGCATACATTAAAGGAGTCATCCCCATTATTCTTGACGCTTCATTAATATCTGACCCATATTCTAAAAACTTCGCTGTCATTAGGTAATCTCTTTTAGCAACCGCTTTATTTAAGGGAGTTAAATTCTTACTCGTAGTTTTAACTACTGTATTCATATTAATTGGATCTGTAACAGTTTTTGCACTTACTGATAAAACACTAAATAAGATTCCGAATGCAATACTAAATTTTTTCATGATTGATGTTTTTAAATGATGATTAATTGATTATGATGTAAATGTATTGTAGTTTGTTTGTTTGAAAAACTAGTTTATGACCAACGGTAGAATCTTAAGCGTGAACGGTAGTTAAGCTATCAACGAATTGTTTGTGTTTTCATTACATTAAGGATTTAGTGGTATCGCTATTTCAGGACACAGGACACATAAAAAAGAAAAGCCGATACATTTCTGTATCGGCTTTTCTTTTTTATGTCCTTTGTGGTTTATCCCCCAAAATCATCAAAACGTATGTGTTCATCTGGAATACCATAATCTTCTCCCATTTTCTGAACAGCTTTGTTCATTAGTGGAGGTCCACAGAAATACAATTCAATATCCTCTGGAGACTCATGTTGACTTAAATAGTTGTCTATAACACAATTGTGTATAAAACCAATAAAACCATCACCTGGAGCATCTATATTCTCCTTCACTTTCCAATTATCTTCTTCCATAGGCTCAGAAAGCGCTAAATAGAATTTAAAATTAGGGAATTCTCTTTCTAACTCATAAAAGTGCTCTAAGTAGAATAACTCTCTTTTAGAACGTCCTCCATACCAGTATGTAACTTTTCTACCCGTACGTAATGTTTTGAATAAATGATATAAGTGAGAACGCATTGGCGCCATACCTGCTCCACCACCAACATATAACATTTCAGATTCTGATTCATTGATAAAGAACTCACCATAAGGTCCAGAAATTGTTACTTTATCGCCTGGTTTTTGTGCAAAAATATAAGATGACGCTATCCCTGGATTTACATCCATCCATCCATTTTTAGCTCTATCCCAAGGAGGAGTAGCGATACGAACGTTTAACATAATTTCACGACCTTCTGCTGGAAAAGAAGCCATAGAATAAGCTCTTTCTACAGTTTCTACATTCTTCATTGCCAAAGGCCACAAACCAAATTTATCCCATTCTGCCTGAAACTTATCTGGTGTTTCATGTTCTTCAGGGTGTGCTGTAATATCTATATCTGCATATTTAATTTCACATTCAGGAATTTCGATCTGAATATATCCACCTGCTTTATAGCCCATATCTTCAGGAATCTCTACAACAAATTCCTTAATAAAAGATGCTACATTGTAATTACGTACAACAGTAGCTTCCCATTTTTTAATACCAAAAACCTCTTCAGGAATGGTAATATCCATATCCTGTTTTACTTTAACTTGGCAAGCTAAACGGGCACCATGGTTTAATTCTTTCTTAGAAAAATGAGGTGTTTCCGTTGGTAGTGCTTCACCTCCACCAGATAAAACATGACATTCACATTGAATACAAGTACCACCACCACCACATGCAGATGGTAAAAATATTTTTTGATTTCCTAAAGTTGTCAATAATGAATTTCCAGAACCTACTTCCACCTTTTTCTCACCATTTATGGTAATGGTAACAGGACCTGAAGGCGATAATTTTTCTTTAGTAAAAAGTAAAAGAGCAACTAATAACAATAGTAATAACATAAAAGCTATTACCGTTATAACAATTGTACCTATTGTGCTTGTAGCTAAAATCATTCTTATTTATTTATAGCGTTGTTATAAGAAACTGAATTTTCATCAACCTCATTCTTAACTTTCTTATCTTCTAATTGCTGAGCTGTACCTGCATCCTCATCTTTGGGAGCATCATCACCTCCAGTAAGCATACCACCAAAACTCATAAAACCAATAGCCATAAGCCCTGTAACAATAAAGGTTATACCCAACCCTCTTAATGGAGGTGGCACATTGGAGTATCTAATTTTTTCACGGATAGCTGCAATGGCCAAAATTGCCAAAAACCAACCAATACCAGAACTTACTCCGTAATTAAATGCCAGTCCTAAAGTTTGTATATCCCTAGATTGCATAAACAACGAACCTCCTAAAATGGCACAGTTTACGGCAATTAATGGCAAGAAAATACCCAATGAATTGTATAAGGAAGGTGAAAATTTTTCCACCACTATCTCTACCAATTGCACCATTGTAGCGATGGTTGCAATGAATAAAATAAATGATAAAAAACTTAAATTATAATCGGCATACTCTGGTCCTAACCAAGCCAAGGCACCATCTCTTAACAAATACTGGTCTAGCAACCAATTTAATGGTACCGTCACTGCCAATACAAAGATCACAGCAGCCCCTAAACCTACGGCCGTGGTCACTTTTTTAGATACCGCCAAATAGGAACACATCCCTAAAAAGGTAGCAAACACCATATTGTCTATGAATATGGATTTAAAGAATAATTCTATATGCTCTAACATAATATTGTACTTTATATATAACTAATTCTAGTTTTCTTCTATTAATGCTTTATTTCTTGAACGTTGTATCCAAATGATAAGTCCAACTACAATTAACGCCATTGGTGATAACAGCATAAAACCATTGTTTTCATATCCAATTGCATACAATCCTGTTTTAGTGATAGGATCCCCCAATACTTTAAAACCTAGCAAAGTACCAGACCCTAAAAGCTCCCTAAAGAACCCAACAATAATCAATATCAAACCGTAACCAAACGAGTTACCAATACCATCTAAAAACGATCTCCAAGGTCCGTTTGCTAAAGCAAAAGCCTCAAAACGTCCCATAATAATACAGTTCGTAATAATTAACCCAACAAATACAGATAACGTTTTACTCAACTCATACGCAAATGCCTTTAATACCTGATCTACTATAATTACTAATGCAGCTACCACTACTAACTGTACTATAATCCGAATCTTAGAAGGAATTATATTTCTCATTAGCGAGATAACCACGTTACCAATTCCTAACACAAACATTACCGAAATCGCCATAACAATGGACGCTTTTAATTCTGCTGTAATTGCCAAAGCTGAACAAATTCCTAATACCTGAATAGTGATAGGGTTATTATCCGCTAATGGATCTAATATTAGATTTGCATCTTTTTTAGAAAGTAATCCCATTTTTTAATTTTTAGCTCTTATGGTTTCTAAATAATCTTTATAAAGTGCAATGCTCTCTTTTATCATTGCCGATACTCCATTACCAGTAATTGTTGCACCAGCTAAAGCATCTACTTCATTGTCATCTTTTATTTCATTTATAGGGTCATTATTCCCTTTTGCCACTGCTATACCAGCAAAATTATTTCCGCTTAATATAGATTCACCCTTAAAGTCATCCATAAAATAACGTTGCTTAATATTTGCTCCTAGTCCTGGTGTTTCTCCTTTGTGATCAAAAAACACACCTTGCACCTTTAAGTCATCTCCTAAAGCAACAAAGCCCCAAATAGCATCCCATAATCCTTTACCTCTCATAGGTATGATATACGATTTTTTACCATCTTTTTCACCAATAAACAAAGGCAACTTTCTTGTTTCTCCACTCTTAGCAAGAGTTTCTTGTTTCTTTAAATCTATTAAATAAGCATCATCATTAGAAGTTATTTTATCTCCTTCTATAACCAATTGCTCTTTAATATATTTTTTGAATTCAGCCTCTACTTTATCCGTTGGAATAAAGTCTATACTTCCTTCATCAACATTTTCATTAACACCCATTGCATACAGGATGTTCTGTTGCTTTTCAAATCTTTCATTTTCTTTAATACGATCATTCAATGATGATGCTAAAAAAGCCAAGATAGACCCCACAACAACAACCATAATTGCTGCAAAAATGACGGTGTAACTATTTTTATCTGTATCAATTGCCATAATTATACTTTATATTAAGCTGTAGTCTTTTTTAATCTTTTCAAACGTTTTTTAACATTACCTTGAATCACGTAATGATCTATCGTTGGTGCAAAAACGTTCATTAATAATATTGCCAAGAATACTCCTTCTGGATAGGCAGGGTTAAATACTCTAATTAATACGGATATAAATCCGATAAAGAACCCGTAAATCCATTTCCCTTTAGTGGTCTGCGAACCCGTAACAGGATCCGTAGCCATATATACAATACCAAAAGCTAAACCTCCAACAAGCAAATGTTGCCAAAATTCAAAACTCATTAATCCGTAGAATTTACTTCCTTCCGAAATCCACTCTGCACTAACTGCCCCATTGAAAATTAAGCCCATAACCAGGGCTCCAATAACAGCACTTAGCATAATTCGCCAGCTTGCAATCTTAGTAAATATGAGGAACAGACCTCCTAATAAAATTAAGAATGTAGAAGTTTCCCCTACAGAACCTGGTATAAAACCAAAGAACATATCTGATACGGAGTGTGACAGATCGCTATTCTGAGCCAAGTGTCCAAGAACGGTTTCACCAGAAATAGCATCAGCTGTTCCCGCTCTTTCTACAGCTCCGTGTACCCATACTTTATCACCACTCATCCAAGTTGGATAAGCAAAGAATAAAAAGGCCCTAATGGTTAAAGCAGGATTTAAGATATTCATCCCAGTACCGCCAAAAACTTCTTTTCCTATTACGACACCAAAAACAACTGCAACTGCCAACATCCATAACGGAGTATCTACAGGAACAATTAATGGAACTAACATACCCGTTACCAAGTATCCTTCCTCTACTTCATGCCCTTTAATAACTGCAAAAACAAATTCTACAGCAAGACCAACTCCATAAGAGATAAGAACTAAAGGAAGTATTGTTGTAATACCAACCCATAAGTTATCCCAAGTAAGGAAATGCTCCATAAGAGAGAAATCTACAGGAAAACCATTTATTGCAGAAAAGTGTTGGTAACCAGCATTAAACATTCCAAATAATAAAACTGGAACCAATGCCATTATTACCGTATTCATTGTACGCTTTAAGTCATCTGCAGCCCTCACATGAGAACCAGAATGCGTAGTTTCGTTCGGCAAGTACAAAAACGTATGGATTGCATTAAATGCAGGCGCCATTTTTTTGCCTTTATACTTTTCCTTTAAATTGTGTAATGTATTTTTAAGACCCATCTTTTATCCTATTTCTTTTTGCAATAAGTCCAACCCTTCTCTAATTATTTGTTGATGTGGTTGTTTGGATATGCATATAAACTCTGTTAATGAAAAATCTTCAGGAGCAACTTCATACAAACCTAACTGCTCCATTTCATCCAAATCTTTTATCATACAAGCTTTTAACAACTGCATGGGGTAAATATCCATTGGAAAAACTTTTTCATAAGCACCCGTAACTACAAAAGCTCTGTGCTCACCATTTGTATTGGTGTTTAAATCGTATTTCTTCTTAGGAAACAACCATGAAAAAGTCATTGCTCTAGTTGAAGAAATTTTATTAAAAACAGGTTTATTCCATCCAAATAACTCATAATCATCCCCTTCAGGAATAACTGTTACTGTAGTATTGTAGTACCCCAAATAACCTTCCGGAGAAGCCTTAGAACCCGTTAACACATCACCATTAATAACCCTAAAGTTTTCAATAGTAACGCCACTTCCATATAAGAACGTAGAAATTTCAGATCCAATAGTAGCCGTATAATATTTAGGAGACTTCACAACAGAACCCGCTAAAGCGATAGTTCTTTGGGCATTAAATTTACCCGTTAATAACAAATCGCCAATAATAACTAAGTCTTGAGCATTAACCGTCCAAACAATTTCTCCTTTATTAATAGGGTCTATTTTATTTATCTGCGTACCAACCAATCCTGCAGGGTGTGGCCCAGCAACCTTATGTTCTGTAACACCAGACAAACCAGACAATGGAGAATTAGCACTATTAACAGAAATATGCACCGAACCAGAAGTTAAAGCTGCCAGAGCTGTAACCGCTGCTTGCAATTCCTTTTCTTTTCCTTGTAGCACATAATCTAAATTCGCAGCTAGTGGTCCGGTTGCGTAACCTGAAATAAAAACTGCCTTTGGAGCAACTTCTGGATTAGCAACAACATCATAAGGCCTTTGTTTAATAAAAGCCCAACAACCAGACTTCAACAACTGCTCTTTAATATCAATTGCAGTTGCATTCGCTAAGTTTAGTGTTGCATGTTCTACTACCTCATTTGATTTATTAGCGCGAATCTTTAGCGATAATATTTTCCTTCTTGCTCCTCTTTCTATTTCCACTAATTCACCAGCTACAGGAGAAACAAAAAGTATCTCTTCCATATCTTTGTTGTAAAACAAAGGTTCACCTGCTTTCACAACAGCCCCTTCTTTTACTAACATTTTTGGTGTTACACCATGAAAATCATTAAGATTTATTGCATAAACATTACTTAAAACCGCTTTAGAGGTAGTTTGCTCTGCGGCACCGACTAGGTTGATATTTAAGCCTTTTTTTATTCGAATGTCTGTAGACATATAATTGTAGACCTTAGGTTAACAAAATTTCGTGCAAATTTAAAGTTTTAAGTGCATATTTCCTTACCAAAACAACATAAGATATTTTATTTATATTGATTCTAAATAAAGTGCTTCGTAATTACGTCAACTATTTTTTAGGCACAACTTTTGCTTATATTTGCAGTACAACAAAATACAATGAAACACTATTTCTGCTTACTTCTCTTTTTCGGAAGTTTTTTATTAGCGCATACGCAAGAGCTCTTAGAAAAAAATCCTCCCAACAATATTAAATCCATACACTTCAAGGGATCCACAGGAGATCAATTTCCCATTATAGAACTTGGCGCATATGCGTATTTAGAGTTTGACGACTTAAACGCCTCTGAAGACGACTATTACTATAAGATAGTGCATTGTGATTACACATGGACACCATCAAACTTATTAAAATCGCAATACCTGAATGGACTAGACAACCAAAGAATCACTGAATATAAAAATAGCTACAACACACTACAAGCCTATTCTAATTACCATCTTACAATTCCCAACAACAACATAAGCCTTAAGATTAGTGGCAACTATATGTTAGAAATTTACAATGATTCTGATGAACTACAATTTTCTAGGAGATTTTTAGTCTACAAAAGTATGGTGACCGTTGGTGTAAGCACTAAAAGGACACGCGATTTTAATTTGTTAAATAAAAAACAAGTCGTTCAGATTGCTATTAACTCAGGTAATTTTCAATTCATAAACCCAAAGAGAGAAGTAAAAATAGCCATATTACAAAACTACTATTGGCCATCTGCTATTTACAATATTAAGCCACAATATATTTTAGGAAAAGAATTGATCTATAAATACGATACTGAAACCAGTTTTTTTGGCGGCAACGAATTCCTAAATTTTGACACTAAAGATCTTCGTGCAACCACCACGGCAATCGCCAGCGTACAATTAAAAGAAATATACCATCATTATCTACACACAGATTTACACAGAAACAAAGAACCCTACACTTACTTTCCTGACATTAATGGAGATTATATCATTGGCACCCAACAAGGAGATGAAGCCTCAAGAGAAGCTGAGTACACAAACATTCATTTTAAATTACCATATACCGAAACTATTGCATTAAACGATGTATATGTTTTTGGAAAGTTCAACAATTATGCGCTAACTGATGAAAATAAATTGACATATAATGAGAATACTGGCAACCTAGAAGGCACCATAAAGTTAAAACAAGGTTTTTACAACTACAAATACGCACTAAAAACTGACGACAGTCAAATACACCTAAACACAATAGGAGGTGATTATCACTTTACAGAAAACAACTATTTAGTACTCGTGTACTACAGAAATTTCGGAGACCAATATGATAGCTTAATTGGACTAGGTAGCGGAAATTCCAGCAATATCACAAATTAATTCAGCTACTTTGGCAGATAAAATTATTCGTTTGCCGAAAATATTTTAAAACATACAGCATCTTACTTATTTAAAATTATATTTGTTTTTAGGACAACCCAAATTGCGCTACCAAATTTGTGAATTGTCGTCATCAAAAAAAAAAAAAGAATCTATAGTTTTTAAAACTGAATACATATGACTACACAAGTTACGAAAGGCATTAAAGTATCCGTAAGCACAAATTTTGAAGGAACTTTCTTTAAAAATTACAAAATGCACTATGCTTTTGGGTATACCGTAACCATTGAAAACCAAAGTAAGGATTCCGTACAACTTACATCTCGTCATTGGGAAATATTCGATTCTTTAAATGATTTAGAGGTTATGGATGGTGAAGGTGTTGTTGGTCAAAAACCCGTACTAAAGCCAGGACAATCTCACACCTACAATTCGGGCTGTTTACTAAGCTCCCCTATTGGCGCAATGCGAGGTCACTATAATATGATCAACTTTTCAAATACAGAAAAATTTAGAGTAAACATCCCTACATTTAAATTTAGTGCTCCTTTTGCCCTGAATTAAATTTTGACCTTACAAATACTCTTTTTGTTTTAATAACGAGTTTGGTTTTAGTACCTTTGTAACTGTTTTTAACCTAAAAAAATAGTAAAAATGGGCAAAGGATTTTTTGAAGTGCCAACCGCTATCAACGAACCAATAAAAAGTTACGCTCCTGGCACACCAGAACGCGAAGCTGTACTTAAACAATACAAAGTTTACTATAACGCAACAGTAGATGTTCCATTATATATTGGAAGCGAAGAAATCAGAACTGGCAACACCAAGCCAATGTCTCCTCCGCACGATCACAAACACATTGTAGGACACTACCATATAGCTGAAAAAAAACACGTTACAAAGGCGATAGAAAATGCTTTAGAAGCTAGAGAAGAATGGGCTAACCTTGCTTGGGAACAACGTGCTGCAATATTTTTAAAAGCAGCTGAATTAATTGCCGGTCCATACCGAGCAAAAATTAATGCTGCAACTATGATTGCACAATCTAAAAATATACACCAAGCTGAAATTGATGCCGCTTGTGAACTTATAGATTTTTTACGTTTTAACGTAGAATATATGTCTCAAATTTATGCAGAACAACCAGACTCTGCAGAAGGTATCTGGAATCGTGTAGAGTATCGTCCTTTGGAAGGTTTTGTGTACGCAATTACTCCTTTTAACTTTACTGCAATTGCAGGGAATTTACCTGCAAGTGCCGCAATGATGGGTAATGTTGTTTTATGGAAACCAAGTGACAGTCAAATATTTTCTGCTAAAGTAATTGTAGATATATTTAAAGAAGCTGGCGTACCAAATGGTGTTATCAATGTTGTTTATGGTGATCCTGTTATGGTTACAGAAACTGCATTAGCTAGCCCAGATTTTGCTGGCCTACACTTTACCGGCTCTACATATGTATTTAAAGAATTATGGAAACAAATAGGCAACAACATACACACCTACAAAACATACCCAAGAATAGTTGGTGAAACAGGTGGTAAAGATTTTATTTTAGCACACAAAACGGCCAACCCTGCACAAGTAGCTACTGCTATTGTACGCGGTTCTTTTGAGTTCCAAGGACAAAAATGTAGTGCTGCTTCTAGAGTTTACTTACCAAAATCTACTGCTCAAGAAACTTTAGAATTAGTAAAGAAAGATCTAGCTACCATTAACAAACCAGGATCTCCTGAAGATATGAGCAACTTTATTACTGCTGTTATTCACGAAGGTTCTTTTGATAAGTTAGCTAAATATATAGATGGAGCTAAGGCAGATAAAGATGCAGAAATTATTGCTGGTGGCAACTATGACAAATCTAAAGGTTACTTTATAGAGCCTACAGTGATCTTAACCACAAACCCTAAATACACCACTATGGAGACCGAACTTTTTGGACCTGTAGTTACTATTTATGTGTATGACGATAAAGACTGGAAAGAAACATTGAAGCTGGTAGATAGCACTTCTGAGTACGCTTTAACTGGTGCGGTTTTATCTGCTGATCGTTATGCCATTGAAGAAGCTACAAAAGCATTACAAAACTGTGCTGGTAATTTCTATATAAACGACAAGCCAACCGGAGCTGTAGTAGGACAACAACCTTTTGGTGGAGCAAGAGCATCTGGAACAAATGATAAAGCAGGTTCTGCGCAAAACCTATTGCGTTGGGTTTCTCCTAGATTAATTAAAGAAACTTTTGTTACTCCAACAGATTATAGATATCCTTTTTTAGGGTAAACACTAATTACAAATAGTCTAAAAGCCAAAACCTTAGGTAGATACCTAAGGTTTTGGCTTTTTTATGCTTAAAATGCACTCCTAAAGGTGAAAAATTACTAGTTACACAATTTTAATGTAAATTTAACGTTAATTAAATGTAAACATATGGTTTACTTATTGTAAATTTGTTTAAAATTAGAAAGAATATGAAAGAGAGAATCACAAAAAACATTACAAGGAAGAGAACACAATTTAGTCTAGTTAACATATATGCATATATGAAAAACTATGCTAAAAACTGTAAGTATTCATTTAACAAAATGTTAAACACCTAATTTACCCTTTGTACTTTAAGGGTAGGTATACTATTTTTTTAGTCTCAAAGAATTCTTCAGAAAAATAATCAGATAGATTATAAATTTCTGCTGTTTTATAATCGATTAACTCATCAGATAGATCACCTCCTTTTAAGTAGAGAATACCATTTCTTCTATCGTGTATAGAATTCTTTTTAATACGCCCTTTTATCCACCTTACAAAAGTTGGCATAGCTGCTACTGCCCTACTAACAATAAAATCATACTGAGAATCTAATTCCTCTACCCGTGTATGTATTGCCGTAACATTAGCTAACTGCAAACCATCTATAACTTCTTGTACAACTTTTACTTTTTTACCAATAGCGTCTACGAGTGTAAAATGAGTTTCAGGAAAAAGAATAGCCAACGGAATACCTGGAAAACCACCTCCTGTACCAACATCTAAAACCGAAGATCCTGGCAAAAATTGCTGAAACTTAGCAATACCTAATGAGTGTAAAACATGGCGTAAATATATTTCCTCTATGTCTTTACGAGATACAACGTTTATTTTTGTGTTCCAATCTGCATACAAGGATTCTAGTCCTGCAAAATGTTCTTTTTGCACTTCAGTTACATCTGGAAAATACTTCAAAATAATATCAGACTTCATAAATTTCATCAAATTTTCAGCAAAAGTAAGAAATTCCGATATCATAAAATTTTCTTATTTTAAGATATTAATCATATTATAAAAAGTACATTTACATTATATTTGTCCTTTATTAAGTAAAAACTTATACTTAAACCCCCTATCGAAAACTACAAAAACTGCTTTCGTAAACTATAAAAAACATTCACCCATAAAAATGGGTCATAAGAAGTAAGAATTATGGAAAACAACGCAATTCGATTTTCACGTAAAGATTCAGCTCAATTTTTTAAAACTTTAAACAAGCGAGTGAATACCTATTTTAAAGAAAATGAGATTAAAAAAACTGGCAATTGGAAGCTACACCTAAAAACTGTAGTTATGTTCACCCTATTTTTAGCGCCTTATTTTCTAATCCTAACCTTAGGCTTGCCAAATTGGGCAAACCTATTGCTCACCATCACTATGGGCGTAGGTATGGCCGGCGTAGGTATGAACGTTATGCATGATGGTAATCACGGGTCTTACTCCAACAACAAATGGGTAAATAAAATAATGGGGGGCAGCATTTACATCCTTGCAGGCAATGTCTACAACTGGCAAGTACAACACAATGTGTTACACCACACCTATACAAACATTCATGAACACGATGAAGATTTAGAAGCAGGTAGAATATTGCGCTTTTCTAAGCATGCAGAATGGCACAAACATCATAAATTTCAACATTTTTACTCTGTTTTCTTATACGGATTATTAACATTTAACTGGGCCATTACAACAGATTTCCAACAAATGTACCGTTATATGAAACGCAAACTAGCATATGGTAAGTTACCTAGTAAAACCACAAACTGGAGTACTTTGGTAATTACCAAAACATTATATATCACCATATGGATTGTACTTCCACTACTACTTATAGACATTGCTTGGTGGAAAATTTTACTTGGTTTTTTTATTATGCACTATGTTGCTGGTGTAATTTTAAGTGTTGTATTTCAGTTAGCTCATGTTGTAAATGAGGCAGAAACACCCCTACCAGATGAAAGTGGCACCATGAAAAATACATGGGCAATTCATCAGTTATTTACAACCGTAAATTTTGGCACTAAAAATAAGATCGTTAATTGGTTTACTGGCGGATTAAACCACCAAGTTGAACACCATATTTTCCCTAATATTAGTCACGTTCATTACACAAAAATTTCAAAAATTGTGAAACAAACGGCAAAAGAATTTAATTTGCCATACAATGAATATAAAACTACAAGAAAAGCTATAATTTCGCACTTCAAACATTTAAAAGAGCTAGGCAAAAACCCAGCTTTACAGTATCAGTAAAACATAAGTAACACATGAACAATCATTTATCCGATAGAATTACAAATATGTCTACATCGGCAACTTTGGCTATGGCAGCTAAAGCAAGAGAATTACGCAACTCTGGCAAAGACATTATTGGTTTAAGTTTAGGTGAACCAGATTTTAATATTCCTGATTTCATTAAAGATGCAGCCAAGCAAGCTATAGATGACAATTATAGCAGTTACTCTCCTGTAGATGGCTACGCCGACTTAAAACAAGCAGTTGCTAACAAATTTAAAAGAGACAATAACCTTACATACGGACTAAATCAAATAGTAGTTAGTACAGGCGCTAAGCAATCTTTAGCCAACATTGCAATGTGCATGATAAACAAAGGTGATGAAGTTATTTTACCTGCTCCATACTGGGTAAGTTATAGTGACATTGTTAAACTCGCCGAAGGCACACCCGTAGAAGTACCAACGAGTATTGATACAGATTTTAAAATGACACCTCAGCAATTGGAAGCAGCTATTACGCCCAATACCAAAATGATGTGGTTTAGCTCTCCTTGCAATCCAAGCGGTTCTGTGTACAATAAAGAAGAACTAGAAGGCCTTGCTGAAGTTTTAAAAAAACATCCAAATATATATGTAGTTTCCGATGAAATTTACGAACATATAAATTTTAGAGGAGGCCATGTAAGTATTGCTGGCATTGAAGGAATGTATGACCGCACGATTACAGTAAATGGTGTTTCTAAGGCATTTGCTATGACAGGTTGGCGTATTGGTTATATTGGCGCACCAGAATTTATTGCAAAGGCGTGTACTAAATTTCAAGGGCAAAACACCAGTGGTGCCAATGCCATTGCACAACGTGCAACTATTGCAGCATTAGACGCGCCAGTTAGTAAGATCCAATTTATGATTGATGAATTTCACAAAAGGCGAGATCTTGTTTTGGAACTTTTGGGCGAAATAGAAGGGTTTAATGTAAACGTTCCCGAAGGAGCTTTTTATGTTTTTCCAGATATCTCTAGCTTTTTTGGCAAAACCTTAAAAGGAACAACAATCAATAATGCATCTGACTTTTCTTTGTATTTATTAGAAAATGCAAATGTTGCAACAGTAACAGGTGAAGCTTTTGGAAACGCCAATTGTATTCGCATTTCCTATGCAGCATCAGAAAAAGAATTACGAGAAGCTATGGCTAGAATAAAAGCTATTCTATAACCATACAGTACATATTGTACAAAAAGGTCTTATTGCAAATTGCAATAAGACCTTTTGCATTCAACCTATTCCTAAATAATTTCTATTTTTATGACTAAAACTATCAAAATAGAAACACATCTTGCTCCACTGCAAAAAGAACCGATTCGACTTCAAGAGTATGGTCTTGGTATTTTTACCACACTTACAACCAAATCTGCCTTAAAAAAAGCGCTCAAAAAAAAGTGTATTTTGGTTGATCAAAAAATAGCAACTACCGCAACCTTTATTACTGGAGGCGAGACCGTAACCTACAACAAACCCATAGAAAATAGCAATAAAAAGACCTTACTTTTAAATTTGGAGATTGTTTTTCAAGATGATTATTTAGCCGTTATTAATAAACCTGCAGGCATTTTAGTAAGCGGTAATACATTTAAAACTATAGACAATGCATTGGAAGCGAACTTACTAAAAAGCAGCTTAGCTGATGCCATCAAACCAAGACCTGTACATCGGTTAGATTTTCCCACTACTGGACTATTACTTGTTGGCAAAACTTCAGCTAGTATCTTACAACTAAACAAGCTTTTTGAAAACAAAAAAATTATCAAAACCTACATAGCCATAACCATAGGTGTTATGCCCAAAGAAGGAGAAATAAACACCAACGTAGATAATAAAAAAGCAGTATCTAACTATACGGTTTTAGAAAGCGTACCTTCTAAAAAATATAAATATTTAAACCTGATAAAACTATTTCCTAAAACAGGAAGAAAACACCAGCTTCGAAACCACTTAGCATCTATAGGAAACCCTATTTTGGGTGATGCACAATACGGTAGAGAAGGACAAATAATAAAAGGCAAGGGACTTTACCTACACGCCTATTCTCTTTCTTTTATTCATCCGTTTACAAAGGAAGAAATGAATGTAACAAAACATCTACCAACTAAGTACAGCAAAATATTCAGTTCACTCTTATAATAATAATTACATTAGCTACAAAACCAGCCTAAATGTCAAATTCTAATACAAGTTGTAAAAATTGTGAAAATCAGTTTGATGATACTTATCAATTTTGCCCACATTGCGGTCAAAAATCTAACGACAAGCTAACCGTTGGCATTCTATTTAGTAACACTATTAAAAATTACTTTTCTGTAGATGCACGTTTTTTCAGAAGTTTTTTTCCACTTCTTTTAAAACCAGGATATTTGGCTTCTAAATTTATTGAGGGCAAACGATTATTATACCTTCACCCAGCACAATTATATCTGTTTTCCTCAATTGTATTCTTCTTTTTCTTTTCATTTAAAGTGAGTAAGCAAGAACGTGAAATAAGAGAAAGCATGGCCTCTGAAAACACTATAAATCAAACCATAGATTCTAGCAACACTCTTAATGTAAAAGATTCTATTTCTGCCAGTGCTTTAATAGAAAGACTTAGAGAAAACCAAGACAAAACAGGTTTAAAAAAAGAAGAACTGATAAAACTAGATTCTATTATAAAAGGAAAAGGATACAGAAGAACGGATTTTACTTTTTTTGGTTTTAACGAAACAAAAGTAGATTCTCTAATTGCTATAAATGCTCCCGACTCTGTTATTACCAAACAAATGGGAAGAAATAATAATACAGGATTTCTTTCTACAAAAATATATACTCAAGTACTAAAACTATACAAAGACAATGGTAGTTTAGCAAACATACTCCATTCTTTTTATGACACTATACCAATTGCATTATTTTTTCTACTACCAATTTTTGCATTTATTTTAAAATTATTATGCTACAACAAAGGACCTTTTGTTTACCATTTGGTATTTGCTTTTTACTATTTTTCGTATCTCTTTAGTACGTTTATCGTTCTACTTTTAATTAGTTTTATTTGGCCTAGCTTCCCTAGTTACTTACAATGGCTTGTAATTTTATCTACCTTTATTTACTTGTGTATAGCTGTAAAAAAATTCTATAATCACAGTTGGTTTTTAAGTTTTATAAAAAGCTCGTTAGCAACGTTTATTTATTTTACAATAGTAATACCAATAGCTATAATGTTATTAATGACTTTTGCCTTCTTATTTTATTAAACTAACTTAGACATTTAAATCATTATTTATTAGAAATGAAAAAAGCATATTTAACCCTAGCTTTAGTGTTTTTTACATTATCCATATACAGTCAAAAACCGGCATACAAAATTTACAATGCTAAAGGAAAAAAAGTTAGTTACAAAAAAATGCTAAAAGACTTAAGTGAAAAAGATATTATTCTGTTTGGTGAACTACACAACAACCCTATTGCTCATTGGCTAGAGTTAGAGGTTACTAAAGACATACATAACACTAAACCTGTAATTTTAGGTGCAGAAATGCTAGAAGCAGATAACCAAACGCAAGTAAACAACTACCTAAAAGGTTCCATAACCGAAAAAGACTTAGATACACTAGCTAGGTTATGGCCAAATTACAAAACTGACTATGCTCCTTTAGTTAATTTTTCAAAAGATCATAAGCTACCATTTATAGCTACCAATGTGCCACGCAGATATGCGAGTTTGGTGTACAAAAAAGGGTTTGAAAGCTTAGACACTTTATCTGCTAAAGAAAAAGAATGGATTGCTCCACTACCCATTACTTTTGACAGCGAACTACCAACCTATAAAAACATCCTTAAAATGATGGGAGATCACGGTACTCCCAAACTAGTAATGGCGCAAGCAATAAAAGATGCTACAATGGCGCATTTCATTTTAAAAAACTATAAAACCAACACAACCTTTATACACTATAACGGCGCATACCACTCTAACAATTATGAAGGTATTTTATGGTATCTAAAAAGAAAAAACAACGATCTACAGTACGCCACACTATCTACTGTGAGTCAGAATGATATTTCTAAATTAGAAGGAGAACATTTAAATGTTGCTAATTATATTATTTGTGTTGATGCTGATATGACGAACACCTACTAAAACAATCCAAAATGACGAACCTAGAACTGATTCAAAAATTCTACGCTTCTTTTTCTAATGGCGATGCTAATGGTATGATTAGCTGTTACCACTCTAATATTGTTTTTACAGATCCCGCTTTTGGCACTTTAAAAGGTGCGAAAGCAAAAAGTATGTGGCAAATGTTATTAAGCAGAAGCAAAGGAGGCTTACACATAACATATAGCGACATTAAAGCCACAGAATATATGGGAAGCGCCAAATGGCAAGCGAAATACACTTACGGACCTAAAAATAGAAAAGTAGTGAATACTATTACAGCATCCTTTACCTTTTTAGATGGAAAGATACTAGAACATACGGATACTTTTAATTTATGGAACTGGTCTAAGCAGGCCTTAGGACTTATTGGATTAATATTGGGTTGGACCCCTTTTATGAAAAGAAAAATTCAGGCAAAAACCAACAACTTATTAAATTCATTTATATCTTCTTCCAAAAATATGGAGTAAGAAGAATAAGCACGGTAAAGAGTTCTAATCTACCAGCCAACATTAAAAAACCACACCACCATTTTCCTAATTCAGGCAAACTGTTAAAATTAGTAAGCGGATTGAGTGTTCCAAAACCTGGTCCAACATTCCCTAATGATGTTGCCGCACCACCTATTGCAGAAATAAAATCTAATCCTAAAAAACTAAGCACCAATGCGCCTAGTATAAACAAAAGCATATAGAGTACCAAAAATGCAATAATATTATACACAATCTTTTCTGGTACCATTTTATTGTTATACCGTACGGGTATTATCGCATTAATATGCAAGGTTCTCTTAAACTCTAACAAACCATTTTTAATAATTAACAAATGGCGCATTACTTTAATACCACCTGCCGTAGACCCTGCACATCCACCTAAAAACATCAATCCGAAGAAGAACACAGTTAAAAAGGGTGTCCAACTCGTAAAATCTGCCGTAACAAAACCAGTCGTAGTAATAACGGCTATTATTTGAAACAACGCATGCCTAAATGAGCTTTCCCCTGCGCCCAACACCATTGGATGATAATCTGACACCGAAACATCTGCTTTAAAATACACAACCAAAGCAGCTATAACCGTAAAAAAAATGATAAAACCTGTGTAGAATTTAAATTCTTCATCATGAAGCATTTTTTGAATTTTGCCTTTAAAGGCAAAATAACTTAACACAAAGTTACTTCCTGCTAAAAACATAAACAATATAACTATATATTGAATTAAAGGCTGATTATTCCAATACGCCAAACTTGCATTTTTTGTAGAAAAACCTCCCGTAGAAAGTGTTGCTAAAGAATGATTTACTGCATCAAATAAAGACATCCCTGCCAACTTCAACAATAGTGTTTCTGCTACGGTATAACCAAAATATATGAGCCAAAGTCTCTTTGCTGTATCTGTAATACGCGGGTGTAATTTATCGGCACTAGGCCCAGGAGCTTCCGCTGAAAACAATTGCATACCACCAATTCCTAATAATGGTAAAATAGCAATTGCTAAAACAATAATACCCATACCACCAATCCAATGGGTTAGACTTCGCCAAAAAAGCACACCTTCAGGTAAAATTTCAATATCATCTAGAATTGAAGCGCCAGTTGTTGTATACCCAGAAATAGTTTCAAAAAATGCATTGGTCATATCTGGTATGGCCCCAGTAAAAATATAGGGCAGCACTCCTGAGATAGACATCACAATCCATCCAAAAGTTACAATTAAATATCCTTCTTTTCTTTTTACTTCTTTTTTATGTCCTCTTGTAAATAGCATTGCCATACCACCCGCAACTAGAGTTACAAACGCTGCCATAGCAATTTCTACTGTTGCTCCATCGTTATAAATTGCACTAACTCCAGCAGAAATACCCATAAACGCACCATTGCAGAGCAACAATAGTCCCATTATATGAATAATGATTTTGTAGTTTAATCCCATTTACAAGAAAAGTTTTTCAATTTTAGGAATCGCTCGTGGCAAGCAACATACCACCACCCTATCACCTTCTAAAATTTCAAAATCCCCTAAAGCAATCACACCTTCTCCTTCTCTTACAACACCTCCAATAGTGGCAGATCTAGGAAAATCTAGCTCTTTAATAATTTTTCCATTTACAGTAGATGTAGACTTTACGACAAACTCTAAAATTTCAGCATTTAAATTATTCAAACGCGTTAAGGCAACAACCTCACCACGTCTAATATGCTTAAAAATGTTATTTGCTGCTAGTAGCTTTTTATTGATTAAAGTATCTATCCCTATGGTATGTGAAAGCTGAAAATAGTCCATATTTTCTACCAAGGCAATGGTCTTCTTAATGTTTTTAGATTTTGCCACAAGACAAGACATAATATTAGTTTCTGAATTAGAAGTTACCGCTATAAATGCATCCATCGCTTCTAAATTTTCTTCCTCCAAAACCTCTACAATTCTTCCATCTGCATTAATCACTAACGCATTTGGCAAATCATCTGCCAATTGCATAGCAACTTCTTTATCTTTCTCTATAAGCTTTACATTGAATTTCTTAGCACATAAATCACGTGCAGTTTTATACCCCAATTTACTGCCTCCATGAATCATTACATTTTTAATTTCTGTTTTTTGCTTACCCGTAAGTTTTAAAAGCTCATCTACCCCTTCTTTAGTTGTAATAAAATAAACCTGGTCTCCCTTCATAAACTCCGTATCCCCTCTAGGAATAATAGTGTATTGTGTACCTTTCCGCTGTATGGCAATTGGCATAAAGTGAAGTTCCGGGAAAATCCTTGCCGCCTCTTTTACCATTTTACCAACAAAGGGAGCTGAATTAGGCAAACAAACCCCAATCATAATTAAAGCTCCTGACTCAAATTCATAAGTATCATTAAAAGCCGATTGATTTAGCAATAGTTGTATTTCTGTCGCTGCTAGCTCTTCTGGAGAAATAAGCTCATCCACACCCAGTTTTGAAAAATTCAAATCTTCTTTATGGTGTATAAATTCTGTGTTAGAAATACGAGCAATGGTACGCTTACAACCCAGCTGTTTTGCTAAAATACAGAGGGTTATATTTGTGGTTTCTGAAGAAGTAACTCCTATCACCAGATCTGACTTTTCTACCTGTGCATCTTTTAAGACAGAGACAGAGGTTGCATCTCCTTTTAAAACCCTTATATCTAAATGACTGTCAGCATACGCTAAACTTTCTTTATAAGTGTCTATTAAAGTAATATCTTGAGATTCAAAAGACAATAATTTTGCCAAATGAAATCCAACCTCACCTGCGCCTGCTATAATAATCTTCATGTATTCATTCTAAGTACAATCAAACTACGAGATTAAAAAGAGTTCCGTAAAATTTGATAGGCAAAATTACTCAATTTAATACAATTCAATAATATTTACCTATAAAAAATAAACCAAGCATACTTATACGCTCCAATTGCATCCCTACTTTGGTTACCTATCAACCTTCTTGTTAAATTAATCAGTATCTTTCTTTTCATTATCTGACCAATAGAAAATATAACCATTATACTATCTTTGTAAAAAAAATGCAATGGCAGAAAAAGTTACTCCATATAAAAATTCTGAATTAGGAAAGAAAGAACAGGTTACACAAATGTTTGATACAATTTCTAAAAACTACGACGGACTTAATCGTGTAATTTCTTTTGGAATAGATGTAAAATGGCGTAAAAGAGTCGTTAACCTCATAAAAAAAGAACAACCAGAAAACATTTTAGACATTGCTACGGGCACGGGAGACCTCGCTATTAATCTCATAAAAACTGGAGCCAAAAAAATAACTGGTTTAGACATATCACCAGGTATGCTTGAAGTCGGCAAACAAAAAATTACAGAAAAAAAGTTGACAAACACCATAGATCTTGTTATTGGCGATAGTGAAAATTTACCCTTTTCAGACAATTCTTTTGATGCTATTACTGTTGCTTTTGGTGTCCGTAATTTTGAAAATCTAGACAAAGGACTACTGGAAATTTACCGCGTACTTAAGCCAAAAGGTATTTTTGTAGTTTTAGAAACATCTGTGCCTACTAAAACACCGTACAAACAGGGGTATAAATTTTACACAAAATACATCCTTCCTACCATAGGAAAAATCTTTTCTAAAGACCGTACAGCCTATTCCTATTTATGTGAATCTGCTTCTATTTTTCCTTATGGAAAAGACTTCAACAATATTTTGCAAAAAAATGGGTTTAGTACTGTAGAGAATAAGCCACAAACATTTGGAGTAGCCTCCATTTATGTTGCATCAAAATAAAATATGAAGCATTTAGTGAAAAAAAATATACGCCTTTTTTCGTGTCTATTCCTTTTAGGCTCGCTATTAAACGCACAGTTTAATGAAAGGCCTATTATGAATTTAGAAAATGAAGACCTACACCTTTTAAATTGGGGGTACTTTTTAGGCTTCAATCAATACGACTTTAAATTTGAGTACAAAGATGATTTAGGCGATCTACTTGTGGATAAATCTATAGGATTCAATGTGGGATTAATAGGAGAATTACGATTAAATCAGTTTTTAGATTTACGGTTTGAACCGGGCTTACATTACACGAATAGAACCGTGGGATTTAGAGGATTCGATAATGAAAACGATGCTATTAGGGAGGTAAAATCTACCTATATTAATTTTCCACTACTCTTAAAGGTAAGTGCTAAAAGAATAGGCAATTGGAAACCATTCATTATTGGTGGCGCATCGACTTCCTTAAATCTAGGCAGCAATGAAGATAGCCTAGAAGACAATAGTGGCGCTACTTTTAGAATGAAAAAAAGCACTTATTATTATGAAATGGGTTTTGGAATTGATTTTTACTTAGAATACTTTAAGTTTTCACCATCCATAAGAGGTGTTTTTGCAATAAATGATGAGCTAGTACCCGACAATGATCCCAATAGTCCATGGACAGGAAATATTAACACTATGAAAACCCGGGGCATTTTCATCAATTTTACCTTCGAATAATCTTTCACCCTAATCAATTGTACATAAAAAATTACTCCCTTTTAATTATAATTACTTTATTATTTTTTTCTTCGGTTTCTAGTCAATTCAATGAAAACCCAATAATGAACTTTGAAAACGAAGATTTAAAACCTTTAAACTGGGGGTTCTTATTGGGGGTAAATCAGTACGATTTTAAGTTTGAATATAAAAACGACTTAGGTGATATATTAGTTGACAAATCTCTTGGATTTAATGTAGGCATAATAGGAGAACTTAGACTTAACCAATTTTTAGACATACGAATAGAACCCTCACTTAGTTTAGTAGAGCGTACTTTAGGGTTTAGGAGTTTTGACAATAAAAATGACGCCATAAGAAAAGTGCAATCTACCTATGTTAATTTCCCTTTATTATTAAAAATAAGTACCAAAAGAATTGGAAACTGGAAGCCAATTCTTTTGGGAGGCATTTCTACCTCAATAAACCTTGGCAGTAACGAAGACCGTTTAGAAGACAATAGTAGTGCTACTTTTAGAATGAAAAAAAACACCTATTATTACGAAATGGGATTTGGCATAGAACTTTATCCAAACGATAATTTTAAATTTACGCCATCCATTAGAGGAGTTTTTGCAATAAACAATGAGCTAGTACCCGACAATGATCCCAATAGCCCTTGGACAGGAAATATCTACACTATGAAAACCCGGGGAATTTTTATTAATTTTACTTTTGAGTAGATTCTTACTAGCCTCGTCTAATTTCATTCAATAAAATAGCGGTAGCTGTTGCCACGTTTAAACTCTCTGTAGTTTGTTTTCCAAATTGAGGGATACTGATTTTTTTAGTAACTAAGTTTTCAATTTTAGGAGACACTCCATTGGCTTCATTTCCCAACACTAAAATACCTTTTTCGTTAGATAAATCTTGTTTATAAACACTTGTGCCATCCATAAAAGCACCATAAACAGGCATAGTTGACGCTTTTATAAACTCAGACAAATCAGTATATAAAATATTTACTCTTGCAATAGAGCCCATTGTTGCTTGTATGGTTTTAGGGTTGTAACAATCTACAGTTTGTTCAGAACAAACTAGATTTGGTATTCCAAACCAATCACACATTCGTATTATTGTTCCTAAATTCCCCGGATCACGAACATCATCCAAAGCAACTACCCAATCACTATTCATAGCGTTCAGCGTTGCCTTAGTCTGATAAAAAACTGCCAAAATATTATTTGGTGTTTTTAAGGCACTCATTTTTTTTAAATCAGCTTCAGATATTAATTCTCCTGAAAAATTGACCTCAGACAGCAGTTTATCATCCGTTACATATATCCCATAAACCTTTACATTAGCATTTACCAGCTCTTGAACCACCTTAAAGCCCTCTACAACGAACAGTTTATGCTCAGTTCGGTACTTTTTTTGCTGTAAACTTTTTATAAATTTTATTTGGCTTTTACCAACCATACAAATAATGTATTTTTGAACTCTATGAATATGTGCTTCCTAAACACGAAAAACATTGCAAAAATAAGCTTAATATTGCTAGTTATAGCAATTACATCTTGTAATGCCCTAAAAAGAGTGGATAATGACGAGCTTTTACTCACCAAAAATATAGTCACCACAGACGGAAAAAAAGTGAAAAATGAAGATGTTTACAGCCTTATTTCTCAAAAACCAAACAGCACACTTTTAGGATACCCTTTACGCTTAAACCTATATAATTTAGCAAAAGAAAATCCAGACTCATCCTACCAAGTTTGGTTGCATAAAAAACCCAAAAGAATAGAAAAACTAACAAAACTACTTTCTAAAAAACAAGTAGATAGATTAGGAGAATCTTTTATGGTAAAAGGAGCTAGTAAATGGCTCAAGAACATTGGAGAGTCGCCCGCAATTATAGACACCTCATTAGCAAGAAAATCTACCAATTTACTTAAAGCCTATTACAACAGTCAAGGCTACTTCAACTCTAAATCAAAATACACAATAGATTCTACCAATAGAAAACAACGTGCACACATTGCGTACAATATTGAACTAGGTCAACCTTATTTAATTGACAGCCTATCTACTAACATTAGGTCTAAAACGCTGGATTCTATTTACCAATTAAACAAACATGAATCCTTATTAAAAACTAAAGATCAATACAATTGGTCCAATTTTAGCAATGAAAGACAACGCCTAATAGCTTTATTCCGTAATACAGGGGTTTACAACTTTCAAGAAAGCTCAATTAATTTTGACATAGATAGTATTTCTAATACTTCATCAAAAAATATGAGAATTAAGTTACAAATAAAAAATCTTAAAAAAAGAGGTGAAAATGTAATCACAGAATACAAGGTTTATAAGTTTGATACCATTAGCATTTACACAGACTACTTTTTTGGAGACGATCTCTCTAAGATGAACCGTATGGAATATGAAAATTACATCATATACTATAAAGACAAATTAAAATATAAGCCCAGAGCACTCACCAATGCAATTTTCTTAAAGAAAGATAGTGTCTACAGAGAGATAAACAAGTCTAGAACCTATAGACAAATAAGTAATTTAAATACATTTAAATACCCCAATATCACATTTGACAGTGTTGGCAACACATTAAACACAAAAATTTATTTATCTCCATTAAAAAAATACCAATTAAGGATAGACCCAGAATTAACACATTCTAATATTCAAAGAATAGGCACTGCATTTAGCACTTCTTTAACGACAAAAAATGTTTTTGGCGGTGCAGAAACACTTAGTTTATCTGCACGTGGCTCTTTAGGTTTATTAAGTGACGCCTCAATTTCTAATGAAAATTTTGTTTCAGAAGTTGGTGCTGACATCAATTTAACGGTCCCAAGAATCTGGATGCCTTTTAATACTAAAAAAATTATTCCTCCATATATGCTCCCTCAAACACGTATGATTATAGGGACAAATTTTCAAAAAAACATTGGACTCGACAAACAAAATTTTAATACAATACTGGGCTATAATTGGTCTGCAACCCAATCCAAAAAAAATGCTTTAGAGCTTATTAACATTCAATTTATTAGAAATATAAACCCTGGTAGGTTCTTTAATGTTTATCAAAGTACTTATAAAAGACTAGACGATATTGCAGATAATTATCAAGATGATCCCTCCTTAAGTGAATATTTTGATGCACCAGATGACACTACAGACCCCAAATTAATAATTCCGACAGGCACAAGCGGCTTTATAGAACAAATATTAAATCAAGGATTAGCACCAAGTACATCTGATGATTATATAGAAGTGAGAAGCATCGATGAGCGGCAAAAAAGATTGACAGAAAACAACTTAATATTTGCCACAAACTTTTCTTATACAAAGGATAGCAGGACCGGACTAAATGACAATAACTTTCATCAGTTTAAAATAAAGTTAGAAAGTGCCGGCAACCTACTATCTGCTTTCTCTAATGTTATCACCTTCAATGAGAATGAAGACGGAAACCTTTTGGTTTTTGGTGTTCCTTTTTCGCAATATGTAAAAACAGATTTTGATTATATAAAACATTGGGGTTTTCAATCGCAGAATGTAGTCGCTTTTAGAGGATTTTTCGGCATTGCAATACCCTATGGAAATTCTAACAGCATCCCCTTTACCAAAAGTTACTTTGCAGGGGGCTCTAATGACAATAGAGCATGGAATGCATATGATTTAGGTCCTGGAAGCACAAAATCTTTAAACGATTTTAATGAAGCGAACCTAAAAATTGCCGTAAATCTTGAATTTAGATTTCCTATTGCAGGAAGTATAAAGGGAGCTTTTTTTGCTGATGCAGGAAATATCTGGAATGTCTTCGACAATGAAGAAAACGAAGATGCCATTTTCACTGGCTTAAGCTCTCTTAAGGATATTGCACTAGGTACTGGTTTTGGAATTCGGTATGATTTTGACTACTTTGTATTGCGTTTAGATACAGGTTTTAAAACATACAACCCAGAGCTAGAAGTTTCTAAAAGATGGTTTAGGGATTACAACTTTAATAATGCTACAATTAACATTGGCGTAAATTATCCTTTTTAGACCTAATAATTTTATTACTTTTGTCTCGTTAATCTAAATTTTATACCAACATAATATTATGAGTCACAATATTAAACCAGGAGTTGCAACAGGCGACCAAGTACAGGAAATTTTCAACTATGCCAAAGAGAAAGGTTTTGCCTTACCTGCTGTAAATGTAATTGGTTCAGATACCATTAATGGTGTTTTGGAAACAGCTGCAAGTTTAAATGCTCCTGTAATTATTCAATTTTCAAATGGAGGCGCTCAATTTAATGCTGGTAAAGGATTATCTAATGACGGGCAAAAAGCCGCAATAGCTGGCGCAATAGCTGGCGCAAAACACGTACATGAATTAGCAGAAGCTTATGGCGCAACTGTTATTTTACACACAGACCATTGTGCTAAAAAGTTATTGCCTTGGATCGATGGTTTGCTAGATGCAAGTGAAAAGCATTTTGCTGCAACAGGAAAATCTTTATTCAGCTCACATATGATAGATCTTTCAGAAGAGCCTATTGAAGAGAATATTGAAATCTGCAAAACGTATTTAAGCAGAATGAGCAAAATGGGAATGACCCTAGAAATTGAACTTGGTATCACTGGGGGTGAGGAAGATGGCGTTGATAATACGGATGTTGATGATTCTAAATTATACACCCAACCAGAAGAAGTTGCTTATGCCTATGAAGAACTTTCTAAGGTAAGTCCGAAATTTACAATTGCTGCAGCCTTTGGTAATGTACATGGAGTTTACAAACCTGGAAATGTAAAATTAACTCCAAAAATATTATTAAATTCACAAGAATATATTTCTAAAAAATACAATGTAGAACACAATCACATTGATTTTGTTTTCCATGGTGGATCTGGATCTACAGTTGAAGAAATTCGTGAAGGAATTAGTTATGGTGTTATTAAAATGAATATTGATACTGACTTACAGTATGCATTTTTAGCAGGAGTACGGGATTATGTTCAAGGAAATAAAGATTATTTACAATCTCAAATAGGCAATCCAGATGGTGCAGATGTACCAAACAAAAAGTTTTATGACCCTAGAGTTTGGCTTCGTGAAGGAGAAAAAACGTTTATAGATCGCTTAAAGAAAGCTTTTGAGGATTTAAATAATGTGAATACATTATAACTTATACGTCCCCAATTAACTTAATATCATTTTATGTCAGCTTGGTTTAAAAGAACAGAAAAAGGAATACAAACAGCTACAGAAGAGAAAAAAGACACCCCAAAAGGGTTGTGGTATAAATCTCCAACAGGTAAAATTGTTGAATCTGAAGTTTTGGCCAAAAATTTTTATGTTAGTCCAGAAGATGACTACCACGTAAGAATTGGAAGCAAAGAATATTTTGAAATACTTTTTGATGACAATAAATTTAAGGAATTAGATATTAAATTATCATCCAAGGATCCTTTAAAGTTTGAAGACACTAAAAAATACGTAGATCGTTTAAAAGCTGCAGAGAAAAAAACAGGATTACATGACGCTGTAAGAACTGCCATTGGAAAATCTTACGGTAATGATGTGGTTATAGCGTGTATGGATTTTTCTTTTATTGGTGGCTCTATGGGGAGTGTTGTAGGAGAGAAAATTGCAAGAGCCATAGATTATGCCATAAAAAAGAAAGTTCCTTTTGTAATGATTTCTAAATCTGGTGGTGCCCGTATGATGGAAGCTGCCTTGTCTCTAATGCAATTGGCAAAAACATCTGTAAAATTAGCACAACTAGCAGAAGCAGGCTTGCCGTATATCTCACTATGTACAGACCCAACTACTGGTGGTACTACTGCATCCTATGCAATGCTAGGTGATATTAACATTGCAGAACCCGGAGCTTTAATTGGTTTTGCAGGTCCTAGAATTGTGAAAGACACAACGGGGAAAGATTTACCAGAAGGTTTTCAATCATCAGAATTTTTAAAAGAACACGGATTTTTAGATTTTATTACCCACCGCAGGGATTTAAAAAAGAAAATTAATCTTTATATCGACTTAATTCAGAACAAACCTGTTAGATCGTAATAAAAATAATTGTATATTTGCGCCCTGATTGAAAAACAATCACATACATAAAAATCATTAAACTAATATTGGAATGTATTTAACAAAAGAAGTAAAAGCCGAAATCTTTAAGAAGCACGGCAAAAATGAAAAAGATTCTGGAACTGCAGAAGGGCAAATTGCTTTATTCACACACAGAATTAACCACCTAACTGGTCACTTAAAAAATAATCACAAAGATTACAACACAGAGCGATCGCTAGTTAAATTAGTAGGTAAAAGAAGAAGTCTTTTAGATTATTTAATAAAAAAAGACATTGTACGTTACCGTGCTATTATTAAAGAATTAGGTATTAGAAAATAATACAATCGAGGGGAAAGCTTGCTTTCCCCTTTTTTATACGAGTTGGTTTACGCAAGTACCCAACTAAAATTGCAAAGACCTTCTTTTAAAATAAGGCAAACTAAAAGCTTACTTATAGTTTTTCATTGGTCAACACAACAACACAACAACTCGTCTCACAAAGACGTAAGACCATTGTTTAACAAGTCTGATTAAATATAATACAGGCTTAAAATCAAATTTATGATTCCAAAAGTATTTAAAGAGGTCATAGACCTTGGGGACGGTAGAGAAATTTCTATTGAAACCGGAAAATTGGCAAAACAGGCACACGGCTCTGTTGTTGTTCAATCTGGAAAATGTATGTTATTATGTACAGTTGTTTCCAATTACAAACAAAGCGATGTTGATTTTTTACCGTTAACGGTAGATTATCGTGAAAAATTTGCTGCATCAGGACGCTATCCTGGTGGTTTCTTTAAAAGAGAAGCAAGACCAAGTGACGGCGAAGTATTAACAATGCGTTTAGTAGACCGTGTTTTACGTCCGTTATTCCCAAAGGATTACCATGCAGAAACACAAGTTATGATTCAATTAATGTCTCATGATGATGATGTGATGCCTGAAGCTATGGCTGGTTTAGCTGCTTCTGCTGCTATTCAATTATCAGATTTTCCATTTGAATGTGCGATCTCTGAAGCTAGAGTTGGTCGTGTTAATGGTGAATTTGTAATCAACCCAACACGTGCTCAATTAGAAGAATCTGATTTAGAGATGATGATTGGTGCTTCAGCAGATTCAGTAATGATGGTTGAGGGTGAGATGGATGAGATTTCTGAAGAAGAAATGGCTGATGCCATCAAATTTGCACACGAAGCTATTAAAGTGCAAATTGCTGCACAATTGCGTTTGGCTGAAGCTTTTGGCAAAAAAGAAGTTCGCGAGTATGCAACTGCAGAAGTAAATGAAGATTTACAAAAAAGAATATATGATTTAGCTTATGATAAGTGTTATGCTATTGCTAAGAAGGGCACTTCTAAAGCAGAACGTACTGCTGCATTTGCTGAAGTAAAAGAAGAAGTAAAAGCCTCTTTTACTGAAGAAGAGCTAGAAGAATTTGGTCATCTTGTTAGCGGTTACTACAGTAAAGCTGAAAAAGAAGCGGTTCGTGAATTAACATTAAGCGAAGGTTTACGTTTAGACGGTCGTAAAACTGACGAAATTAGACCCATCTGGTGTGAGGTAGATTACTTACCTTCTACACACGGTTCTTCTATTTTTACACGTGGAGAAACACAAGCCTTAGCTACAGTTACTTTAGGTACTTCTAGAGATGCAAACAAAATAGATATGCCATCTTATGAAGGTGAAGAAAATTTCTATTTACATTATAACTTCCCTCCTTTTTGTACAGGTGAAGCTAGACCATTAAGAGGAACTTCTAGAAGAGAAGTTGGTCATGGTAACTTAGCACAACGTGGGTTAAAAGGAATGATTCCTAGTGATTGTCCGTATACTGTACGTGTAGTTTCCGAGGTGTTAGAATCTAACGGTTCTTCTTCTATGGCAACTGTTTGTGCTGGTACAATGGCGCTAATGGATGCTGGTGTTAAAATGAAACGTCCAGTTTCCGGTATTGCTATGGGATTAATTTCTGATGGTGATCGTTACGCTGTATTGTCTGATATTTTAGGTGATGAAGATCACTTAGGAGATATGGACTTTAAAGTAACTGGTACTTCTGAAGGTATTACGGCTTGCCAAATGGATATTAAAATCAAGGGATTATCCTACGAGATTTTAGTAAACGCATTGAAACAAGCACGTGAAGGTCGTTTACATATTTTAGGTAAAATTACAGAGACTATTTCTGCTCCAGCTGAAGATGTAAAATCTCATGCTCCAAAAATGGTAACTAGACGTATTCCTAATGAATTCATTGGTGCCTTAATTGGTCCTGGTGGAAAAGTGATACAAGAAATGCAAAAAGAAACTGGAACTACTATCGTTATTAACGAAGATCCTGTTACTGAAGAAGGTATCGTTGAAATTCTAGGCACTGACCAAGATGGTATTGATGCTGTTTTAGCTAAAATAGATGCTATACTGTTTAAACCAGAAAAAGGTAGTGTTTACGAAGTTAAGGTAATTAAAATGTTAGATTTTGGTGCTGTTGTGGAATATATGGACGCTCCAGGAAATGAAGTTTTATTACACGTATCTGAGTTAGCTTGGGAACGTACAGAAAATGTTACCGATGTTGTAAATATGGGTGATGTTTTTGATGTAAAATACTTTGGTCAAGATCCAAGAACACGTAAAGAAAAAGTGTCTCGTAAAGCCCTTTTACCAAAACCAGAAGGTTATGTAGAAAGAGCTCCTAGAGAAAACAATGATCGTGGTGGACGTGATAATAGAGGTAGAGATAATCGTGGACGTGATAATCGTCGTGATGACCGCAAACCAAGGGAAGATAAAAAAGAAGGTTAATTTTTAATTTTTCTCAAAATTATAAAAGCCCAACAATTCAATTTGTTGGGCTTTTTTTTTGCTTAAAAGGTTATTTTCAATTAAAAAAATAACATTTCCCCGACAATATGTCACCTAAAAGTATACTTTCTACACCATCAATTTAAAATATTGCAAGTATTTCACTCCTCAATTACCAACATCACAATCTAACCGCTTATCATTAATAAATTAATGATTCCTCAAAATTAGATCTCAAAATCAGGACTTTCGCATAGTCCTTGTGCCCTTTATTGTATATAAAACAATATATACAACACATGAAAGTATTAGTAATCGGTGCAGGTAATATGGGATTAACATACGCAGAAGGTATGGCTAAATCTCCGCTTCTAAACAAACACAAGCTTAGAATTTACGACACCGATCCAAAAAAAATTGAAACCCTTAGAAAAAATGATGCATTTAACATTTATGACAACTTAGAAGACTGTTTGCCACAATCTGATGTCGTTTTTATCGCAGTAAAACCTTTTCATAGTGACGGTTTATTTCAACAGATGAAGTCTATGATCAATGATCAGCAAATTTTTGTATCCTTAATGGCTGGTGTAACCATACAATCTATACAAGAAAGGTTACACACTAAAAAAGTAATTCGTACAATGCCAAATTTGCCAGCACAAGTTGGCAAGGGCGTAACATCGTATACAGAGTCTAAAGAAGTGTCTGCTATAGAACTTATTATGGTTCGTAATTTATTAGACACAACTGGGACATCTATTCACGTTAGCACAGAGAATTTTATAGATGCATCAACAGGGATTTCTGGCAGTGGTCCTGCCTACGTATTTTACTTTATGCAGTCTATGCTAGAAGCTGCTTTACAAATGGGCTTTTCAGACTACGATTCTAAAGTCCTTGTAAGCAACACTTTTGAAGGCGCTATAGAACTATTTAATCAAAATGATATATCCCCTGAAAAATGGATAGATCGCGTAGCATCTAAAGGAGGCACTACTCAAGCTGCTATAGATTCTATGGAAGACAATAACGTAAAACAGCTTATACAAGATGCAGCATATGCTGCGTTTAACAGAGCTATAGAAATGGGTAAAGAAAAATAAATAAAATGGAAATCAAAAGAGTAGTTGTAAAAGTGGGTACCAATGTACTTACAAACAAAGACAATAGAATTTTAGGCCCAATTTTAAAAGAGCTGGTACGTCAAATTTCGGTACTGTATGAAAGAAATATTATGGTTGTTTTAGTTTCTTCCGGGTCTGCCATTGCAGGAAAAGAGATCCTAGGCGAAACCAAAATCAAAGATAAATCTACGAGGAGGCAAGTATACTCATCCGTTGGGCAACCAAGATTAATGAGACATTATTACAGCTTATTTAGTGACTATGGTATGCGTTGCGCACAAGTATTGGCAACAAAAAGAGACTTTGACTTAGGAATACACAGAGATACAATGATTAATTGTTATGAAGGTCTTTTATCTGAAGGTATTATACCTATTGCAAATGAAGATGATGCTGTTTCTGTAACTATGTCTATGTTTTCAGACAATGATGAGCTTGCTAGTTTGGTGGCAGAATTAATAGATGCAGATAGACTTATTATTTTGTCTGATACAGATGGCCTATATACAGGTGACCCTGCTGATGAAAACTCCAAACAAATTAGTCAAGTCACTGGTGATCAAAATGTAGAACAATACATACAAGTTAACACTAAAAAAGAAGGAGAAGGCCGCGGTGGTATGGCCTCTAAACTTAAAATAGCCAAAAGCACTGCTAAAAAGGAAATTCCTACCCATATAGCCAATGGTAAAAAACAAAATGTAATTGTAGATATCATTGATAATAAAAAAATAGGAACAAAATTTATTCATTAAAATTCAATATATATATGAAACTATTAAGCTCTAAAGTAAAAAATAAGGTTCTAGATTCAATGTTAAAAATTATTGAGAACCATAGAGGTGAAATTTTAGAAGAAAACAAAAAAGATATTGAAGCATTTACCAAAGATGATCAGGCTCTATTAGACCGCCTTATTGTAAATAACAATAAGATTGACGGTATGTTAAAAGCCATCTCAGAGGTTAAAAGTCAAACAGATCCTGTAGCAAGAGAAATATCTAACATAACCTTAGATAGTGGGTTGGTGATTACCAATAAAACAGCTCCTTTTGGCACTATTCTTATCATTTATGAGTCTAGGCCAGACGTTACTATAGAAGCTGCTGTTTTAGCCTTTAAAGCAAATAATAAAATTTTATTAAAAGGTGGCAAAGAAGCTTTACACACAAATATTATTTTAGAAAAGTGTTGGCATAAAGCTTTGGAGGATAACAATGTTTCCAAAGACTGGATTAGGCTCTTACATTTAAAAAGGGAAGAAACGCAAGAGTTCTTAAAGAATCCGCCAGAAAAGCTAGATTTAATAGTACCTAGAGGTGGTGAGCGTTTAATTCAATTTGTAAAAGATAACGCTAGCTGTGCAGTTTTAATAAGTGGTCGTGGCAATAATTTTTTATATGTAGCCGAAGATGCAAATTGGGAAAAAGCTGTAGCTATAATTGTAAATGCAAAAACTGATAAAATATCTGGTTGTAATGCCCTTGATAAAGTTTTAGTAAATAAAAACATTCCAAATTACAAGGCTAAAATAATAGAATTACAACAGGTTTTAGAGCAGCTAAGCGTTACTATAGTTACAGATGAACACATAGCAAAAATTCTTCCCAATGAAGAAACCATAACAAATGAAGCTATTTGGAAAGAAGAGTTTTTAGCATTAAAAATTCTTATTGGAGCGGTTGATGATCTAGATGCCGCTATTCAAAAAATAAACACCTTTTCAGGTGGGCACTCTGCTGCTATTGTAACAGAAGACACTACAAAAGCGGCAAGCTTTATGGAGCAAATAGACAGCGCTGCTGTTTACCATAACGCTTCTACACGATTTACAGATGGCGGACAAATGGGGGTTGGCGCAGAGCTAGCTATTAGCACAGATAAGCTTCACCACAGAGGCCCGTTAGGTTTAAAACAATTAGTAACTAACAAATACTATGTTTATGGCGATGGCCACATAAGAGAGTAAAAATATGCAGCTATATGACCATTTATATAGCTGCATATATATGTCCTACTTATCATTTTAAGTGGGAAAAAATGATTTTTACCAACCTAATAAAGGTGAAATGTAAAAATTAAATGTACTACAATGTAACATTTATCGTTTTTCTACGTATAAGTATATGCACCCCTTAGGTTGCAGACAATTTAGAACGGAAATCAAATGAGACAGCTTAAAATTACAAAACAGGTTACCAATAGGGAAACCGCATCATTAGATAAATATTTACAAGAAATTGGCAAGGTAGATTTAATTACAGCTGATGAAGAGGTAGAGTTAGCACAGCGTATTAAAGCAGGTGACCAACTGGCCTTGGAAAAGCTAACCAAAGCCAATCTTAGGTTTGTGGTTTCTGTTGCAAAGCAATACCAAAACCAAGGGCTTACTTTACCAGATTTAATTAATGAAGGTAATTTAGGGTTAATTAAAGCGGCACAACGTTTTGATGAAACACGTGGGTTTAAATTTATTTCTTATGCGGTATGGTGGATTCGTCAATCTATCTTACAAGCATTGGCCGAACAATCTCGTATTGTACGTTTGCCATTAAATAAAATTGGATCTATCAATAAAATAAATAAAACTTTTGCTTTTCTAGAACAAGCACATGAGCGTAAGCCATCTGCGGAAGAAATAGCCAAAGAATTAGATATGACTATTGAAGACGTTAAGCAGTCATTAAAAAATTCAGGGCGTCATGTATCTATGGATGCACCTTTAATTGATGGAGAAGATTCTAACCTTTACGATGTATTGCGTAGTGGTGAATCTCCAAATCCTGATAGAGAATTGTTAATAGAATCCTTGCGTACAGAAATTGAAAGAGCATTGGAAACCTTGACACCAAGAGAAGCAGACGTAATTCGTTTATATTTTGGATTGGCGGAACAACACTCTATGACGCTAGAAGAAATAGGAGAAACTTTTGATTTAACTAGAGAACGCGTACGACAAATTAAGGAAAAAGCAATTAGAAGATTAAAGCATACTTCTAGAAGCAAAATATTAAAAACATATCTTGGGTAAACCAGAATTGGTTTAGAAGCACAAACAATTAACATTGTCATAAAAAGAAGAGTAGTTGTCTTTTTGGCATAAATATTGTAATTTGTGAACTGTAACAACAGTTTATCATGACTGTTCGTTTTTTGATTGATGAATGAACTCCGGCTGATTACCGGAGTTTTTCGTTTATACAATTATACTTTTTATATAAACATTTTCTATTCATTACTCTTTTACAACTTAAACGTCCTCAAACAATCATCTTCTACTTATACTGGAATTTATAAATAGTAGCACTTTTTATTCTATGTATTGAGATCTAAACTCTATCGTTTGTTTTTCTAAAACGCAGACCTGTATTAACTCATTTAATAGGTATAAAAAACTATGGAAGAGTTTATTGAAAGTCACTGATCGAATAATTTAATAGAAATATTAAATAGAATATTGTATTTTAAATGTTTCTAATAGGGAAGAATATTTTTCATTTACTAGCAAAATTATTTTATTTGGCAATTAAGAGCTATTATAATGGGTAACCTGGGTGGTATAGAATTGTGTAAACAAATTTCAATGG
>Ga0209344_10000158_pt1 | contig 139901 bp, 123 predicted proteins | sample Cruoilmetagenom6_FD_187293 | JGI IMG/M metagenome (GOLD analysis project Ga0209344, IMG submission 187293) | Oil polluted marine microbial communities from Coal Oil Point, Santa Barbara, California, USA - Santa Barbara Oil Seep Sample 6 (SPAdes)... | ecosystem: Environmental > Aquatic >... | reverse complement strand
TCATGACCGATCTCGTTGACACCACCGAGATGTACCTGCGCACGATTCTTGACCTCGAAGAAGAGAACATCGTGCCCCTGCGGGCTCGCATCTCCGAACGTCTCGGCCACTCTGGGCCGACCGTTTCACAAACTATCGGCCGCATGGAACGTGACGGCTTAGTCGTCGTTGAAGGCGACCGCCACCTCGAATTTACTGAAGAGGGTCGCCGCCGCGCCACGCAAGTGATGCGTAAGCACCGCCTTGCTGAGCGACTGCTTGCCGACGTTATTGGCCTCGATTGGGCGCTCGTTCATGACGAAGCGTGCCGGTGGGAGCACGTCATGAGCGAACAGGTTGAGCGCAAGCTTATTGAGATGCTTGATCACCCCACCGAGTCGCCGTACGGCAATCCCATCCCCGGGCTCGAAGAACTAGGGGGCGTTGCTGCTCCTTCGTTTAGTGCTGGAATGATCAACATTGTTGACCTTGTGGCAGAGAAGAGTGCCCCAGTCGTCGGTCTTATCCGCCGACTCGGCGAGCCCGTGCAATTTGAGCCTGAACTACTTCAGCAGCTCTTTAGTGCCGGCGTGATGCCAGGCAAGTCCGCTACTTTCGCGGCGGCCGACTCTTATGTTGCCGTCACCGTTGAGGGATTCGGCGAGGGACTTGAACTGCCGAACGAGGTAGCCGTGCACATTTTCGTTGAGAAGCCCACCGCATAGTTTCTGCATTCTGTGTTTACCGAGACGTAACCGTCTCGTCATTCAATTGGGCGCGCCCGCGCGCTGACTGTCCGCAAAATTGGGTTAGCCTGTAGCCCTTGGAGTTCACGAATGAACCGGAGAATCGCATGTTAGGTAGGTGCAGCATCCAAACCGTGGATGCGCGTGCCCACTTCTACATACGACACAGCAGTACTGTGCGCGGCAGTTTTAGCGCGCTGAATCACTAGGCATCGTCTTACGACGGTGCCTTTTTGTTTTCTGCCTCCCATTCGCTGAGCCTCAAGAAAGTCGATTGCCTGCAAGCCGTGCAGGCGCTTTCGAGAGGATGACAATGCGCACACTGGTACTGAACGCCGGCTATGAGCCGCTCGCGGTCGTGTCCTTCAAACGAGCGATTGTGCTCGTGATGAATCAGAAAGCGACGATTGTCGCGGCCGATTCAGAGCATCCGGTTTGGGGCTCGACCGGATCGTGGGATCGCCCCTCGGTCATCATTCTGCGGAATTATGTTCGCATTCCGTCGACGCGCAGATTGCCCGTTTCTCGTCGAGGTGTCTTGCGGCGCGACGGCAACCGCTGCGGCTATTGCGGCGGTGCCGCAAACACGATCGACCACGTGATGCCTCGCTCGCGCGGGGGAGAAGATTCGTGGGAGAACTTGGTGGCGTGCTGCTTGAAGTGCAACAACATCAAGAGCAATCGCACTCCGGCAGAAATGAACTGGCGGCTGCTTATCAAACCTCGACCACCTCGCACGAGTGCATGGATTGTCAGGGGAATTGAAAGGTCACTCCCAGACTGGGAAGAATACTTGGCACCAGCCGCATAACTGTTATGCTGTTGTGATTATTCCCGTGGTTCGAGCTTTGCCCTATCTTTGCTTCGCACTCTTCTCATCTCTTTAAGGTTCCCGATTGTCTCGTCTGTCCTCTGGTAGCACCGATGGTGTTGGTGTACCCACAAGCCAAGACGCAGACTCGGCTCCCGTGTACATGTCCCGACGAGAAGCACGTGCAGCTCGCGATGCTGCAGCTGCAGGCAAGCCTCCAGTTGTGACTCTTGATGCAGCGGCGGCGGAGAGAGATGCTGTTTCCCCGCCAGCCCTCGCGACTTCGCAGATTTCTGTTCCACAAATTCCCACTGCTCCAGCGGCTGTTGTCCGTGAGGTTTCTCCCGTTGGTTTCGTATCAGCGAACAACACTTCTCCTCGGGGCCACGCTCCGGTTAAAGCCAAGCGCATTCGAAAGAATCCTCTTCGGGCGCTAGCCTCGATGGCCGTAATCGGAGGCCTTTTCGCCGTAGCAGGGCTCCCGGCATATAGCGCAACGGGCTTGGTTTCTGACGAGGGCGTCATGGTGTCAGAGGCATCCGTTTCAGATGCTGCTCCCGCAACTGTGCAGTCGGTAACCGTGAGCGCAGAGCTCGATCTGCCTGAGCTCAAGCGGGATCAGTTCTCGGCGACGTCCCCTGAAGATTTGGAACAGATTCGCCAGCAGGCAGCCGTCGCTTCGGCGAATGCGCTCTATGCTTCATCCGGTGCTCGGGCGCTCGGAGATGACTACCCCTGGCCGACCGCTGGCGACACGTTGTCTCCCCTCAACTACTACTACCGCCAGTGCACCGACTTTGTTGCTTGGCGCTTGAACCGCGATGTTGGTTCATTCGCGGCTCCCTTCCGCTGGGCGTGGGCCGACCTCACCCCCAACGGCGGCGATGCCTACCAATGGAAGTCGGCTTGGGAAGCGCACGGCTGGACCGTGAGTCCCACTCCGGTTGTCGGATCGGTCGCGTGGTTCGGTTGGGACAACCACGTGTCGTACGTCAAGCAAGTTAACGATGACGGCTCTGTTTTGCTCGAAGAATACAACTACGTGTATCGCTCGTACGGGCAGCGCACACTGCAGCCAAGCGAAGTCGAGGCGTTCCTCTACCCGCCAGGGCAGTAGCCTCCGAGGCGCCGACGTTTTTCTGTCGTCGAGCCGAGGAATTCGAACGACTCGTTCGCGGTATCAGGAGCATGGCGGTGCGAGCAGGAAAACCGGATGCTTTCCATGTGACCCTCACGCGGGCCTGGTTCGATCTCATCGTGCTCGTCGACGATGTGGATGCTGCGCAGGAGTTGCTCAATAAATCGATCATCAGACGCTTCTACTCGGCTGAGCGCATAGCAGCCGGACGTACGCTCTGGCTGAGCGATCTCGGTGCGGGACTCGGCTACACTCGAAACGCCAGCCTCTGTAGCTCAACGGAAGAGCAACTCCGTCCTAAGGAGCAGGTTGGGGGTTCGAATCCCTCCAGGGGCACCGCGCAACGCGACGTCTTTCTGTGCCCGACCCTCGATTCGAACATTCGGGATGGTAGCGCTGGTCGCACCCCGTTCGGGGCTCATGTGTACCCCTGAATTCTGTTTTCCGTACCCCATTTGCCAGTTTTGGCACTATAAATGGGGGGCAAAACACCCTCATTCGGGAGTCACGTACGGCGGGTGCGGACTGCCAAGCTTCATATGACGCCATTGCATCGGTGTCAGTCCGAACCCGACCGGACGAATGTCGGCTGCAATGGGGAAATTGATGAACTTAAGACTGTCGCCGCGCCGTGCTCGTTTCATCGCATTGGCAACATCGGTTGCAGCGCTCGGGGCGCTCGTTGTCGCGGTTCCTCAATCAGCGGTGGGCGGCCCTTCAGTGGTCTCCCAGACGTTCACCTACACGGGTAGCCTCGCCACGTTCACGGTGCCATCGGGAATCTCAGCTCTGACAGTCACTGTTACTGGAGGCCAGGGTGGTAACGGTGGTTCAGACGCGACGCCCGCCCCGCCTGCGGGTGGATACCGTGGTGTCGTCACGGGAACTATCGCAGTAACCCCTAACCAAGTGCTCACTATTGGGGTTGGCAACGGTGGTGCAACCGGCGCCAGTCGAGTTAGCGCAAGCACTGCGCGCGCGGCCGGTGGCGCTAGCCCTATCGCGGGTGAGTTTGCCGGAGGTGCGGGGGGACAAGCGGGTGCAAACGGATCGTCTGGTGCTGGTGGCGCCGGTGGTGCCGCATCCGTCATCAAGGTCGGCGACGATGTCGTAGTCGCCGGCGGCGGTGGTGGAAACGGCGGAAGCGGTCAGTTCGCTCCGACTCAGGGGCGGACCGCGACGGCCACTTACGCCGGGCGCTCAGACAGCACAAGCACGGTGGGCCAAAAGGGTATCAACGCCAACGATGCCTGCCTGCAGACTTCGTGCAGCAACAACGACGGTGGTGGTTCGGGCGGTGGCGGTGGCGGTGCTCAAGGTGGTGCCGCAGGCCAAATCGAATTCGGCGCCGGAACCTCGAACGAATGGTATGGCTTCGGTGGTTCGGTGGGGCAGAACTCGACAGCGTCTCTCTCCGGGCTCAGTTCCTCCTACGAGTACTACTCCACCAACGGTGGTGCCGGATCCGTAGTGATCTCGTACACGACCGGACCCCCGGCAGCTCCGACTGAAGTCCGCGGCACAGCCGGAAATGGTGCCGTCAAGGTTTTCTGGGTGGCACCGGTCGACAGCGGACAGTCCATAATCAGCAACTACCTCGCGCAGTACAGCACCGATGGGGGCGCCACTTGGAGCACCGCAGTTGACCTCGGCACAGCAGAAAGTTCAGCGACTGTTAGTGGACTGAGTAACGGCACTGCCTACCGCTTCCGTGTTGCTGCGGTGAACTCAGCAGGCACGGGGAGCTATTCAGATCCTTCGGCGGCAGTAACTCCGCTCAGCCCACCGACCGCGCCCACCATCACGACAGTTACCGCGCAAGACGGAGCGCTCAAGCTCGCTCTGACACCACCGAGCTCGGGCGCTCCCGTGACGGGATACGACTACCGCGTCGATGACGGTTCGTGGGTCTCAGTAGCATCGCCATCAACCTCGATAACGATCCCAGGACTCATCAACGGAACGACCTACTCGGTTGAGGTTCGGGCCTCAAGTGCCGTAGGTTCCGGTGAAACTTCCGAACCGGCCGACGGTACGCCGTTGGCGGTGCCCGGTGCCCCGACGATCAGCTCGTTGGCGATCGCAGATGGTTCGCTCTCGGTCACATTCACCCCAGGATTCAGCGGCGGCGGGCCGATCACGTCCTACGAATATCAGCTTGATGAAGGCAGCTGGGTTACCGCGAGCGGTACCTCTAGCCCGATCACAATCGCCGATCTCGACGCCGGGACCGCGTACACGGTGGCTTTGCGCGCTGTGAACTCCGTTGGCGCAGGAGCTTCATCGGAGCCAGCAGCAGCGACCACTCCGGCGCTGCCGGGCGCTCCGATTATCGATGCTGTCACAGCGGGAGATTCTTCGGCTCAAGTAAGCTTTGCGCCGAGCAGCACGGGCGGCTCACCGATCGAGGAATATGAATACCAGGTCGATTCCTCAGGAGAATGGGTCTCCGTTCCTGGCTCGTCAAGCCCTTTATTGATAACCGGATTGACTAATGGCGAGAGCTACGATGTGCGAATTCGTGCCATCAACGCGGTCGGTACTGGCTCCGCATCTGAGGCAGCGGCAGTTACTCCAGCTACCGTGCCAAGTGCTCCAGCGATCGTCGGCGATACTGTTGCCGGAAGCGACGCGACTCTGACCGCTGCGTTCACTGCACCATCCAGCAACGGCGGCTCGGCCATCACCACCTATGAGTACTCAACGGATGCGGGCGCCACGTGGCGCACCAGAACTGACGGAGGCATCACGGCCAGCCCCGTCATCATCGAAACTCTCTCAAGCGACGGGAGCACCCCGCTGTCGAACGGTGTGACGTATTACGTTGAGTTGCGTGCCGTCAACGCGATCGGTGCGGGAACTGCCTCAGCAGTAGCGAGCGGAATTGCGCAAACTTCGCCTAGTGCGCCGCTGGTTACGAAAGTTGCTGCCTCTAACGGCGCACTCGCTGTTAGCTTCACCGCGGGCTCCAACGGTGGCGCCGCAATCACCTCGTACGAGTACAGCATCAATGAGGGAAGCGACTGGGTTTCCACCGGTACCCTTGGCACCTCGTTTGTCATCAGCGGCCTGAGCAACGGCACAAGCTATCCCGTTCAGGTGAGAGCGGTGAACTCTGTTGGTGCTGGAGAGAGCTCAGCGGCAGTAGCGGGCAAGCCAGTCGGGCTCCCCGGTCAGGCGGCTATTGGCGGAGTTGTTCGAAGCAACCAGACGCTTACGGCATCCGTCAGCCTCACCGACAACGGCGGATCACCGGTCACCGCATGGCAATACTCCACGGATGCTGGAGCAACCTGGTCGACCGCGTCCGGAACCTCGAGCCCGTTGACTCTCACAACGATCTCCTCGGACGGCGCCACGCGTCTCGCTAATGGAACCGGGTATGCACTCCAAGTACGCGCCGTCACAGCCGTGGGAACTGGTCCGGCTTCTCCGACAACAATTGTTGCTCCTGCTTCAGCCCCTGCCGCGCCCTCCATCGCGGTCACCGCGGGCAACACAGTCGTCGGCGTCGTATTTGCTCTCGGCACGGATGGCGGTTCACCGGTAACCCAGCTCGAATACAGCCTCGATGCTGGAGATAACTGGGTGTCAGCCGGAACGCTGTCGAGCCCCGTGACGATCAGCGGACTCACCAACGGTACTGAGTACAACATTCAGCTTCGTGCGGTTAACGCGATTGGTAACGGGACACCCTCCGTGACAGCCCAAGCAACACCACGCACCATTCCTGGTTCGCCCCGCACAGTCGTCGCTGTCTCGAATTCAGCTTCAGCCGACGTCACATGGGCCGCCCCAGCGTTCAATGGTGGGGCGCCCATTACCGGTTACACGGTCTCGGCGTACACAAGCAACACGAGCACGACACCGGTATCGAGCTGCACGACTACAGGCGCAACTCTCTGCTCAATTGCGGGCCTGACAAACGGCACCCAGTACTACGTTGAGGTAACTGCAACGAATGCTGCGGGAACTGGAGCTGAATCAACTCCCCGTGTTCTGGTTACTCCGCTTGCACGTCCCGCGGCTCCCACGCTTAATACCCTGACTGCAGGAGACGGCACTATCTCCGCAGCGTTCAGTGCGGGAAGCGCTGGCGATCGCGCGATTTCTGGCTACCAGTACTCCGTCGATGGAGGAACCAGCTGGACGTCGGTGAGCAGCACGAGCAGCCCTATTCTCATCAGCGGACTCACCAACGGCACCACCTACACCGTCGCGGTGCGAGCTGTCAGTGCCGCAGGTGTAGGAGCTTCTTCAAACACCAAGCAGTCAACTCCTTTCACCTATCCTTCCGCGCCGGAGACCTCCACGATTATCGCGAACGGCGGCAACGGGCAGATTGCGGTGAGTTGGGACGCAGCGAACCTCAACGGTGGCAGCTTGCTCAACTACACCGCGACCGCGTTCACAGGTCTCACGAGCGGATCGACCTCCGCGACCTGCACCACCACGGGGTTGAGCTGTGTGATTACGGGACTGACTAACGGCACCACCTACTACGTGTCCTTGCAGACTCAAAACACCGCAAACATGTACAGCGTGCGATCCGCGCCTCGCGTTCCCGCGACCCCGTCACTAGCACCCGGCGTCTCCACGAGTGTCACAGCGACAGCCGGCGACGCTAGTGCGACCGTCGTGTGGGATGCCCCGATGAGCACAGGAGCGAGCGCAATCACCTCGTATGACGTCTGGTGCTCGGTCGATGGCGGTTCGTACGCGAAGTGCGCCACCACCAGCTCGACCTCCGCTACCCTCCTGGAACTTACGAATGGGGCGAGCTACGCCTTCACGGTGTACGCGAACAACTCGAACGGAACCGGCCCAGTAAGCGCTGCATCGAACTCCGTTACCCCTCTCGCCGCCGGAGCCGCTCCGACCTTCTCGGGAGTGACGTCGACCGGCACCGGGTTCACCGCAACCATTGCTAACTACGATGCAACAGCGAGCTACTCGGCTACCGCAACCAACGGTGCGAACGTCACCGTAAGCGGTTCGGGAATCACAGTAACGGGACTGAGCAACGGCGAAAGTTCACGAGTGACCGTCACCGTGAAGAAATCGACATCAACCGATGCGACTGCGTCGTTCGATGGCGCCTCGCTGCTGTCTGGCGTCAAGCCCACGTTCTCTGATTATGTCGCAACCGCTGTTGGCTTCACTTTCAGCATCTCCAACTACGACGCCGATTCCACGTACACGCTCACGGTCGATAACGGCGCGACAGTTACACGCACCGGCGCCGACGTGACCGTGACCGGACTCACCATTGGTGACAGTGCTTCTGTCACCGCTGTAGTCGACAAGAGTGGAGCGAGCCAAGCATCCGCGATCAACCGTGGTGCTGCCATGGTTTCCGGAACGGCGCCGACCTTCAGCGACCTCGTTTCTACCCGCACCGGTTATGAAGTCACGATCGCAAACTACGACTCCACCCTTGAGTACACCGTCGGAGCAACGGGGGAAGCGACAGTGACTCGGAGTGGCGCAACCGTTACCGTCACAGGACTCGTCGATGGGGCATCCGCTGATCTCACGATCACGGCAACTGAGCCAGGCGTCAGCATCGCCGCAGCAACAACGACGGGTGCCGCGCTCCATACCGGAACCGTCCCAGTATTGAACACGCCCACTCGCACTAATGACGGCTTCACATTCACCGTGAAGAACTTTGACGCGCGCAACACCTACGTGCTCTCGTCGACGAGTGGATCGGTCTCCATGTCCGGAGCAACAGTGACGGTGGCGGGTCTCAAGCCTGGAATTGCCGCAACTGTGACCGTGGTGGCCGAACGTGATGGCTACACCACCCACGATGCCACTCAGCGTGGAGTCTCTATCAATGCCGGTGTCGCGCCGACTCTGTCGAGCGCTGTCGGCATCAACGGCGGCTTCGTGTTTAGGATCACGAATTACTCCTCAGCGTTCACCTACGTGTTGTCGACATCAGAAGGCACCATTTCGCGCACCGGCAACCAAGTCACAGTCAGCGGCCTGACTCCGGGCGCAACTGCTATCGCTCAGTTGACAGCGACACAGAGCGGCTACCGGGTGGCCAGTGCCCGCATATCTGGAGCCGCGGTAGTGCCAGCCCCAGTGTTCGAAGAGAGTTCATCGGGCGCAGAGACCAAAGCGCCTACGGGTTCCTCGGGCGCAGTCGTATCAACCGAGGGCAAGTCCACGGCACCAAGCGCGCCGACGATGCTTGCGCCGTTGCGTGAATCACAGGCGGGGAAAGCCGCGGTAACGTCTGGCGGCAGCACTGTCTCCTCGACACTGAGTTCCACGGGGAACACCGTGAAACTCAGCTCATCGAATGGCCTCGTTCTGCGCGTAGCTGCAAAGCAAGACGGTGAGATGATGCCACTCGCTGCCGACGGAGTCGTAGAAGTCAAGCGCTCCGGCGAGCTGTGGGTAACTGTTTCTGGACTATCCCCGCAATCGACAATGCAGTACTGGAGCTTGGGCAACAAGTCCGAACTTGCACAGTCTCGGGCAGACGCCTCGGGCACAACAGCGACCGGCGTTATGCTCCCCGGCACGTTGAGCGCCGGCGAACACACCCTGGTAGTTACCGGGGTGGACTCTGCTGGCGAGCCGGTGACGATGCAGATCGGAATCCGAGTGCTTGACGCAGAGAACGCCTCGTCAACAACATCACTCATGAGCTCGTGGTGGGTTGGTTGGAGTGCTGCGGGAGTTCTTCTCCTGTTGCTCTCGCTGTTCTTCTGGTTCGTGCTTGCCCGTCGCCGACGTCGCGAAGAAGAAGAGGAAGTTGCCTAGAGTGACAAACGCTCAGCGCCTTGATCTCGTCTAGCGGATCTTGCTGGTCGTTGCGCGCGAGAGTTGCTCGTAGCGCAACGACCTCCGGGGTCTGCCTGGCCGCGCGAACGGCGGGCAGCGTGACTGCGAGGGATATGTCCTTCGCTCTCGTCTAGCCCTTGAGCTTGGCTTGACGCTTTTGTTTCGCCGCCCGCTCAAGCCGCTCGATTCGGAGCACATCAACAAGTAGCAGCGCGATAGGGACGACGGATGCGATGCCCAACCACTCTTGGGTGCCACCAGTGGTGACATAGATCACATTGAAGATTACTGCCCAGACGAGCCCGCCAACGAGCCACAGCAGCCTCCACCACGGTGTCGTCAATTGACGGATACGCGTTGCGGCGATCGAAGGTTTCGTGGCGCGAGCTGGCTCCTCGGGCGTTGCTGCGGGGGCTGAATCGTCCATGGCCCAACTCTACGTTCTCTTGGTGTGCGCTGAGAGAAGTTGCACTGTTTCATGGCAATGAGGTCTTTCGGCGACTCCAGTTTCTAAGCTGTCAGTGGCGTCATCCCGCCACTACTGGACAGAAAGGGAAACAATGGCACACGACCAGTACACCTTCATCGATCCAACTACTCGGTTCGCTAAAGTCGAACCGCCGAAGCAGCACCAGCCCGAACCAGGGCTCGATTCCAAGCTCAACCCTCTCGCTGATCTCGGCGAAGACAGCTACCGCGGCACAGGTCGGCTCACCGGCCGAAAGGCTCTCATCACGGGGGCAGACTCGGGCATCGGGGCGGCGGTCGCGATAGCTTTCGCTCGTGAAGGGGCGGATGTTGCGCTCTCCTATCTGCCGAGTGAACAGAGCGATGCCGAACGCATTGCAGGGCTTGTTCGTGACGCTGGGCAAGAAGCACACCTCCTGCCGGGCGACATTTCTACAGCGGAAGCGAGCCGCACGCTCGTGTCGGACGCAGTAGAAAAACTGGGCGGTCTCGATACGCTCGTCAATAACGCGGGTAAGCAGGTGTTTTGCGAGAAGCTCGAAGATCTTTCGGATGACGCTTTCGATCAGACGATGAAAACAAATGTCTATGCCATGTTTTGGATTACGAAGGCGGCGCTCGAGCACCTTCCCGCAGGGTCCAGCATCATCAATACGACCTCGGTGCAGGCATACAAGCCATCCCCGGTGCTTGTGGACTACGCGACGACGAAGGCGGCAATCAACACCTTCACTAAGGCGACGGCCGCTCAACTGGCCGAGCGTGGCATCCGGGTCAACGCCGTAGCTCCCGGCCCGGTCTGGACTGCGCTTCAAGTTACTGACGGTCAGCCTCAAGAGAAGATCACGAGCTTCGGCCACGACACTCCGCTTGGTCGAGCAGGTCAGCCAGCGGAGATGGCCCCCGCTTACGTATTCCTTGCCTCAGCTGAATCTAGCTATGTCGTGGGTGAGACACTCAACGCGAATGGTGGTATCCCCACGCCGTAGCCCAAACTGACAGCCGATTCACCGAAGACCTCTGGTTTCTCGAAACCTACCCGTAACACCCATGCGCCACGTTTAACGCCCCCGAAACATAACTGTGAGTCCGACGAAATGCTAAGACGGGATGCTTTGTCGTGCGGGTCGGTGGGAGTGGAATAACCCGACACTTACCGAAATCCGCCACAGCGACACGTGCGCACCTGGTGCACAAAGCGAAAGAGGTTGAGATGGATACAGTGGTTTGGGTACTCATTAGCACTGCACTCGTGCTGCTTATGACCCCCGGTTTGGCTTTCTTTTACGGTGGACTCGTCAAAGAGAAGTCAGTAGTCAGCATGATGATGATGAGCTTCGGAGCGCTCGGCCTTGTCGCCGTTCTCTGGATCCTCATCGGTGCGAACATGAGCTCGATCGATGGATCGATTTGGTCGTTCTCAGGTAACCCGTTCAGCAACTTTGGTCAGGAAGGCGTCGCAGGCGTTGACCTCTTGAGCGTTGCGTTCGGCGGAACCTTCGCGATCATCACTACCGCACTGATCTCGGGTGCTATCGCAGATCGCGCACGCTTCGGACCGTGGATGATCTACACCGGTGTGTGGGCAACGCTGGTCTACTTCCCTGTCGCTGCTTGGGTATGGGGCGGAGGCTGGATCCAGAACCTCGGAGACTCCCTCGGCGGACTCCCTGCAGTGATTGACTTCGCTGGTGGTACCGCAGTTCACATCAACGCTGGTGCCGCTGCTCTTGGTCTTGCTCTGGTTCTCGGAAAGCGCGTCGGCTTCAACAAGGACATCACCCAGCCTCACAACGTTCCTCTCGTTCTTATCGGTGCAGCACTGCTGTGGTTCGGTTGGTTCGGGTTCAACGCTGGTGCCGCTGGTACGCCTGATGAAGCTGGACTGATCGTGTTCAACACGCTCGCCGCTCCCGCTGCCGCAATTCTTGGTTGGATCGTAGTTGAGAAGCTCCGCACCGGAAAGGCGACTGCAGTGGGCGCCGTTTCGGGTGTTGTGGCTGGTCTCGTTGCTATCACCCCGGCGTGTGCAAACCTCACGCCAGGGTGGGCATTGCTGCTCGGACTGATCGCCGGTGCTGTATGTGCTCTCGCAATCGAGCTCAAGTTCAACCTTGGTTTCGATGACTCGCTCGACGTTGTGGGACTCCACCTCGTTGCGGGAATCATCGGAACGCTTTACCTCGGCTTGTTCGCAACTGACACCGGACTCTTCGTCGGTGGAGATGCCGGACAGCTGGTTGTTCAAACCATCAGCGTTCTCGCTGTAGCAATCTTCTCCTTCGCGGCCTCTTGGCTCATTGGTACCGCGATTCAGAAGACCATCGGATTCCGCGTTACTTCGGAAGAAGAAATCGCAGGTATCGACCTCGCCGTCCACGGCGAGTCGGGCTACGCAATGTCGTCGCGGGGAACCGTGCCGGCTGAGTAGAGCCTCAACCTCGGGAGGGGCACGACTGTTATCGCAGTCGTGTCCCTCTTTTGGCGTTAACAGCGAAGACGACCTGTGGATGATGCCCGCAGGGCAGCAGTGTTCTTGAAGAGTGCGGGTGGGCAACGTGCCGACAGCGTCAGGGCTGGAGCCGCATCCGATCCCATTCGCCAGACTCAGCACGCACGAACCTCACGCGATCGTGCAAACGCGAGCTGCGACCCTGCCAGAACTCGATGGTGTGGGGAGCGACGACAAAGCCACCCCAGTCTTTTGGTCGTGGCACATCGCCGCCCTCGAACTCGGCCTCTAGCTCCGCGACGCGCTGCTCCAGCAGTGCTCGGGATGCAATGGGTTGCGATTGTTCGCTGGCATGCGCCGCGATTTGGCTCCCTCGCGGTCGCGTGGCGAAGTAGGCGTCGGAGAGGGCTTCAGCTACCGGGAGAGCGGTTCCTTGCACGAGCACTTGCCGATGGATTGAGTACCAGGGGAACACGAGCGCGGCGGCAGGGTTGGCGAGCAGAGCGCGACCCTTGATGGAACTGTAGTTGGTGAAGAACTCGAAGCCGGCATCATCGATGGCGCGCAAAAGCACCGTGCGTGAGCTGGGGGAGTTGTCTGTGCCGACGGTGGAGAGCACCATGGCATTGGGCTCATAGACGTTCGAGTCGCTTGCATTCGAGAGCCAGAGACCAAACTGTTCGAGAGGATCGGCGAGCACGTCTGAGTCGTTGAGCGGTAGTTGTCCGTAATCGGTGTGTTGGCTCAAGGGGTCGGACACGCTGCATCCTTTCGACTGCACACGGCAGTCTGCTTTCAGTCTTCGTCTTCGATGAGGGAGGTGTTCTTATCGGGAATGCCGTCTTCGTTCATGTCGCGCTTGCGGGCGAGACGCGAGTCCCAGCGCAAGCTGATCGCGGCGAGAATCGCGGCGAGCGCGGTGCCGATGAGGATTGCAAGCTTGGCGCCGGTGGTGTGCTCACTGTCAGGGAACGAGAGTTCAGAGATCAGCAGCGACACCGTGAATCCGATGCCGGTGAGGAAACCGATTGGTAGTAGGTCTCGAAGACCGATGGAGTCCGCGAGCCGGAACTTGGTGACCTTGGTGACGAGCGCAGTTGTGCCGAGTACGCCAAGGATCTTTCCGACGACGAGACCGACAATGATTGCGGCAACAACCGGTTGAACCAGTACGTCGCTGACGCGTTCTTCGCCGCCGAGCGAAACCCCTGCCGCGAAGAACGCGAACACGGGCAAAGCGATTCCGGATGACGTGGGGCGAACAGCGTCGTCGAAGACGTGGGTGCGGGTCTCTTTCTCTCCGTGCACGAGTTTGGCGGGCACGGTGAAGCCGAGAACTACGCCGGCGATGGTCGCGTGAACGCCGGAGTCGTGCATGAATGCCCAGGCGACGAGAGCGAGGGGTACCAGCAGCCACCAACGCGGCTTACGTGAGCGGACGACGAGGCCGAAGAGAACGATGGCAACGAGCGAGAACAGGAGCGAGAGCAAGTCGATGCTCTCGGTGTAAAAGAGGGCGATGATGATGATCGCGAGCAGGTCATCCACAACAGCCATCGTGAGGAGGAAGGTGCGGAGCGCTCGCGGAAGGCCCCGGCCGAAGATAGCGAGTACCGCAAGAGCGAACGCAATATCGGTGGCGGTGGGGATCGCCCAACCTCCGAGCGCGGTTGAGTCGCCGGAGACGAGAATGATCAGCGTGAAGAGAAGCGCGGGAAAGAGCATCCCGCCGATGGCGGCGAACACTGGCACGGCTGCTTCGCGGGGCTTTCGCAGGCTGCCAGCCACGAGCTCTTGTTTGAGCTCCACGCCCACAACGAAGAAGAAGATCGCGAGCAGGCCATCAGCGGCCCACGTCGCGAGAGAGAGATTCAGATGGAGTGATTCGGGCCCGACCGTGGTTTCGGCCAGCGCGGCGTAGCCGTCACGCCACGGGGAGTTGGCCCAAATCAGGGCTATCGCTGCGGCAACCATCAGCAGGATTCCGCTTGTGGTCTCCATGGTTACCCACCGGCGTACTCGCTTGCGGGGGCTCAGCTTTTTAGCGGATGTGGTCACAAAATTCCAGACGTTGAGGTTCGTCAGCGGGGTCGCCGACACTATCGCCGACCAGACTTCCCGGCACTCCAGACTCAATTCTACCGGTCGTGTGCCTCCACGGGTGCACCACGCTCTGACAGGGGACTGATGCATCCTGACTGTCGCCTCAACCCTCTATGGGAGTTGCCTCACAATCGCCGCTGAGGCTTGCTGCCAGCTGCTCACTAAGGAATCGTGGGGGTTTCATTTCGCTGAACCTGGAAGGACGAACATATGCTCACCCTCACCGAAACAGCCACTACCGTCGTCAAGACGATTGTCGAACAAGACCCCAACACCGATGCCGCCGGTCTTCGCATTAACGGCGAGCCTGGTGCCCCTAACCTCACGGTTGCGGTCGTCGCGGCTCCCGAGGCGGGTGACTCCGTCGTTGAAGCTGACGGCGCTCGCGTCTTCCTCGAAGAGAACGCTTCCGTTGCCCTCAGCGACAAGGTGCTCGATGCAAACGTTGGCGAGAACGGCGCAGTGAACTTCGCCGTTATCGATCAGGCCTAGCCAACCCAAAACGTTAGAGGCTGCGGCAGTATCGTCTCCGCTCCTCGCTAGTAACGGGCGAGAGCGTCAGCATCTCGAGCATGAGTAACCGACCGGCGGATAGCGTCTAACGCTTCCACCGGATCTGTCTCGGCTTCAGCGATCATTAGCTGGCGCTCCGCCTCCGCTAGTCGGGTTCGAGCGCGTGCACTCACGCCGCCCTGCCCAATAAGTTCTCGAACGACCGAGATCTGACTCCGTGCCGCCACCAAGGTTCCTTGGTAGGCGGCACGTGCGTGTTCGAACCGCTGTTGTTGGTTGCGTGCGGTCGCGAGAGCATTATCGAGTTCCGCTGCAGCCTCGTTTACGAGGTTGAGCTGGGCGAACGGGTCGTGTGGAGTCCCGGATGCTGGTGCGGTGCTCTCGAGAACCTGCTCGTTGGCGGCTATTGCGGTCAGAATTCGCGCACCGCTCTGTGGGTCGGGGGCAGAATCTGCCCTGCTACGAGCTTCTGCGATGTCGTCGACAATTGACGCGCGCCGTCGAAGCACCGCATTCTCCGCGTCGCTAAGACGAGCGAGAGCCTCGTCGATGCCCGACAGCGCGCGCTGGGCTTGATGCAGCGAGGTGGCTGCGGTGTGGAGGATGTCGGTGACAGCGTTAACTCCGGTGGGGCTGATGCTCGCGGCGGCGGCATCCAGAGCATTCTCGGTGTCCGCGAGCGTCGTTTGAGCCTGTGCAAGATCCCTGCGTGGTGTGGACAGTACTTCGGCTGAATAGCGAGCGCTAGCGGCCCGGAGCCGTTCCTCGGTTGCCGTCAACTGCTCTCGAATAGAGAGAGCCAGCAACCGCAACTGCCGCTCGGTCGTTGCAGCAGCGACTTCGTTTGTGCGGCGCTCGCTGAAGTCATTATCGAATTGCTCAAGAGCCGAGAGCGCTTTCTCGCAGAGAGCTGTTATCTGCAGAGTGAGGCTGCGGCGACGCTGGTCGGCGGTTGCTGGCGCGTCGTCTCGTTGTTGGCCAAGCCGAAAGGCTTCCGTCAATTTTCCGCGGGCATCGGAGACTGCGGTCGCGAAGTCGCGGGCAGCGTCCGCCCCAAACTGTGCAAAGGCAAAGCCGAGTTCTAGATCCGCTTCTCGTACTCGGTCATCCAGAGCGATCAGAAGGCCTGCAGCACGTGACTCCAATTGTGATTGCGCCGCAGTGCGGCGAATATCTCGGTCTCCGCCGCGACGAAACAAGATCACGAAGGCAACCACTCCCACTGCCAGCACCAGCACAACAACCGTGCCGACGGCGATAGCGCTCCCGCGCAGAACTGCAGTGGTATCCGTTGCGAGGAGAAGAGGCAGCCCGAGGGGGAACATGCACCGTATTCTACGGCCGCCTGCCTCATGAACTGGGGGTGTAGCTGGACCGTGAGTCTTGCGAAACTCGTGCAGGTTGCAGGGTTTCTTGCGGTAATGAGCTTAAGGTGGCGGTGTGTGGCGTGCAGATAGAGTTTCGGATGATTTCTCGGTTGACCCAGATTCGGTCGACCCAGACGTTGACGACTCCGAAAACGAGCACGCTCACGCCCATATTCAAGTAACAGCGCCTCACACGCTGAGTTTTGGTGAGCCGAACATTATGGCCGGAAACGTAGCAGAGCCCACGTGGACGCTATGGCGTTCGCAGCTGTCTGAATTGGGTGGGCAATCGCCGCTCATCCATTTTGTTGATTCGCCCCGCACCCGAGTGGATCTGTCAACCACACATCCGGGTGGACTTGCCCAGTTCATCACAGGCAAGCGCACGTTGCTGTCGAGTTTGATCCGCGATGATGTCGCTTTGCGTTCAGCGAAGACGGCGGCGGGTGCCGTCGCGGCGAAGGGTCTGGAATTGGCCACCGCCCGCGGCATCGATTCCGTTCACCTCGGCATCGGTATCGCGCGCTGGACTCACGATGATGCGGAATACTGCGGGCCTGTCCTACTTCGCCCGCTTGCTATTCGCCGCCACGGTCGAGACTTCGAACTCAAACTTCGAGGAACAGCGTTCCTCAACCCTGCTCTGGCTCGTGCTCTCGATGAACAGTTCCAGCTACGGCTCGATGCCGAGTCGTTCGTTGCGCTCACTGACGCCGATGGCACCTTCAAGCCCAACCCCGTTATCGACCGCCTCCGTGGCCTCACGTCACACCTTGAGGCTTTCGCTGTCAGCCCACGGCTGGTCGTCTCGTCGTTCGCTGATGTCGCGCACAGCATGGCCGATGACGCCACGGATCTGCAACATCCGATCCTCGATGCGCTCGCAGGTAACACTGCCGCCGCGTGGACCATCAAGGAGGGTTACTCTCCTGTACCGGCGCTTTCGGCAGATGAGCGCTCGCCGCAGACAGACAACCTTCTTCTCGATGCGGATGCTGAGCAAGAGAATGTGATTGCCCAGATCGAGGCGGGAAACTCGCTCGTCGTTCGCACCCTGCCCGGAACCGGTGGAACACAAACCATCGTGAACGCGGTCGGAGCGTTGGTTGCTCAAAACAAGCGTGTTCTTGTGGTGAGCCCTCGCCGCGCCTCGTTGCAGTCCATCGCTGATCGCTTTGCGGACATTGGGCTTCCGGGTCTTGCTGTCGCACCGCGCACGCTGCGCCGAGACATCATCCGTTCTATTTCTCGCAGCGAGAAAGCTAGTCGTCCGCAAATCGAAGACGTGGATGACGCGCTGCTTCGGTTGCGCAAGATCATGCTCGACTACCGCGGTTCTATGTCGGTCGCTGACGGTGTGCTTGGGGTCTCGGTTCTCGATTGCGTCTCGGAGCTGAGTCGTCTCGCTTTGCTCCCGACGCCTCCCTCTACGACGGCACGGTTGTCTCGCGAAGCAGTTGAGAAGCTTGCGAAGGATCGCAGCGCAGCGACGGGCGTGATTATTGCTGCCGCGAAGCTCGGCGAGTTCAAGTACGGCCCGGGTGATTCGCCCTGGTACGGCGCCCAGTTCGCGAATGGCGGCGAGGCTCTCAAGGCCCATCAGGTTGCTCAGCGCGTCAACGGTCAGTTGTCTGAACTGTTGGATGTCGCGAACCGTCTCGTCTCAAACACGCGCATGCGGCCTTTCCAGAGCATCGACGAGCTCGGTGTCTATCTACGACTGCTAGTGGATCTTCGCGAAACGCTCGACCGCTTTGTGCCAACGGTGTTCGATCGCGCCATCACGGAACTTATTGCGGCAACGGCTCCGCGCCGCGACTTCCCCGAGATGACGAGTGCGAACCGTCGTCGTCTCAAGAAGCTCGCGCTGGAGTACGTACGGCCCGGTGTGCGCGTTCCCGACATGCATGCGGCTCTCCAGCGCATCCAGAAGCAGCGAGTGCTGTGGCACCGTTTCGTCGCCGAAGGGGCGAGCCCGGCTGTTCCTGTCGGTATTGGTGAGGTTCAGCGGTCGTACCAGCAGGTCTCTGAAGATCTTGCTTCTCTCGACATTCCCTTGGGTATTGCTGATTCGCACGTCAATCTCTCGGCGCTTCCGATTCCGTTCTTGATCGAGAAAGTTGCCTCGCTGGCTGCCGAGTCTGATGTGCTCAACAATCTGCAGGAACGCACCGCGCTCATGGGTAGTTTGCGCGATCTCAAGCTCAATCCGCTCATTGAGGATCTTGCCGAGCGTCATGTTCCCGAAGATCAGGTCGCGGCCGAGCTTGAGCTTTCGTGGTGGAAGTCAGCCTTGGATTCGATGCTCGAAATGGATCGTGCTCTCCTCAACGCCAACACCTCGGTTGTTGATCGACTCGAAGCAGATTTCCGCCTCGTCGATGAAGCGCATGCCTCCGCGAACGCCAAACAGCTGTCGTGGCAGATTTCTGAAAACTGGAAGATCGGTCTTGTCGATTGGCCCGATGAGGCGAGTGCCCTCAAGCGGGCACTCGCGAAGGATCGCCTCACGTCATTCGACGTGCAAACCTCGGCACCGCACCTTTCGCGCACCATCGCGCCCGTGTGGCTTGCCTCTCCGTACGAGATCGATTCCGTTGTCGACACCATGCCATTCGACACCGTAGTTCTCGTGGATTCGGGCGCTGTGACGGTTGCTGAAGCGGCTGGAGCGATCCGTCGCTCGAAGCAAGTTGTTGTTATTGGTGACCCCGTGATCCAGTCACCGACGCCGTTCGAGACTGCGGTTCGCGATGCGACGGGAGACCTGCCGCAACCCGTTGATGACGAGACTCGTGAAGCGCTGGTGGCTGACTCTGCCTTCGCGAGGCTCAGCGCCCTGCTGCCGACTCTCACCCTCACGCGCAGCTACCGCCCCGGTGGCGAAGAGCTCGCAGAACTCGTGAATCGCCGTTTCTACGACGGCCAAATCGAGTCCCTGCCCTGGGCGGGAAGCTTCCTCGGTCACGGCAGCCTCGCCGTCAGCTACGTCGCCGACGGTGTTGGCATGCCCGACCCAGATTCAGGCGCTGTCGAGAGCCCCGACGCCGAAGTGTCTCGAGTAGTCGAGCTCGTTCTCGACCACGCCACTAAGCGACCACAAGAGTCGCTCATGGTCATTACGGCAAGCCCGGTGCATTCCGTGCGCGTCATGCAGGCGGTATTGGATGCTGTCAGCCGCCGTCGTCCCGAACTGCTCGATGTCATTATCGGCGATCGTGCTGAGCCGTTCGCGGTCACCACGATTGATCAGGCTGTGGCCCAAAGCCGCGACAGGGTTATTTTCTCCATTGGATACGGCCGCACGCCGCACGGTCGCGTGCTCTCCGACTTCGGTTCACTGGGTGAGCCCGGGGGAGAGCGCTTGCTCGCCGTCGCGATGACGCGAGCGCGTCGTTCGCTTGAGATCGTCACGTCGTTCCGTTCAGAAGATCTTGATGACGGTCGTATGAAGCACGGTGCTGTTGCTCTGGCTGAGGTACTCGACGAAGTGGATGCCCGCTACGCCGAAGTTCCCGTGCCCGATGACAGCGACCCCATGCTTGTGGACTTGGCGCAGCGCCTCGAGAAGCGCGGTCTGCGAGTTGCTCTTGGTCACCGCGGCAAGCTCGGGCTCGTTGCCTCTCGAGGTGGTCGCTGCGGAACGATCGAGACCGATGCGATGGTCCACGAGTCGAGTCTGCGTGAATCACTTCGCTTGCGGCCCGAGCTTCTGCGTCGTCTGGGGTGGCACTACTTGCGAGTGCACGCTTTCGAGCTTTTTAGCGACCCCGATCAGGTGGCCGACAAGGTGGCCCGGATGCTCGGAGCAGAGCCTGCTCCCACGACCGAGCCCATCACGATCATCCCCGCTAAGCGCCCGGAGCAGTAATGGCTCAGCGCGCAGACGGCGGCGGTTCTGCCGATGCTGAGCCGCGGCAGAAACGTTCGAAGCGGCGTCGCGTGACGACTGCGGCACCGACAGGCTCCGACCCGCATCCACAGGCTGAGCCAGAGCGGCACAGCAATAACGAAAACGACGAGCGGCTCAAGGGCGATAAGCCTCCGCATTGGGGCTAAGCGCGTTGGTCGCTCGTCCGAGAGCGGCTGGAGAGATATTCTCCGCAGGTCGCTAACTGTTTTGCTTGGCGAGAAGGTCGCGAATCTGCACAAGCAACTCGGCTTCGGTCGGACCGGCTTCCGGCTCGACGACCACGGGCTTGCGGGCATCCGCGCGCTTCTTGGCGTAGTTCATGGGGGCAACGATGGCGAAGTAGACCACGACAGCAACAAGCAAGAACTGGATTAGTGCGGCGAGTACGGCACCGAAGTAGAGCACGGCTTCGCCGCCGCTTGTCGTGGGAATCGTCAGCGGAAGCGCTGTAGCGAGCGTTTCGGCGTTGAAGAGCGCACCGATAAGCGGGTTGAAAATGGCAGAAACAATGCTCGTTACGACGGCGCTGAAGGCTGTGCCAATAACAACGGCAACAGCAAGATCGATGACATTGCCGCGCAAAATGAAGGTCTTGAACCCGCTTAACATTGATGCTCCTTGAGTTGGGGGTAGGTCAACTATGACGCTTACGCGGCCGATGGTGAAGAGGATGACGCGGAAGAGCTCGACGAGCCTGAACCCGACGAGGCGCCTGAACCCGACGAGGATGAGCCGGATGACGCCGAATCACTCGAGCCTGAGCCGGTCGCCTTGGTTGGCGACTTCGAGCTCGATGATCCCGAGCTTGAATCAGTCGAACTCGTGGTGGAGCGGGAGTCGTTCCGATAGAAGCCGGAGCCGTTAAACGTCACACCGACTGCAGAGAAAATCTTGCGCAATTTGCCTTGGCACGCTGGGCACACGGTGAGTGAGTCATCGGTGAACGACTGCTGAATGTCGAAAGCGTTGTCGCATTCGGTGCAGCGGTAGGAGTAGGTAGGCACGAGATCCTTAGTTGTGCTCGGTGATGGTGACAATTCCCGAAGGGGTAACAATGCCATCCACTGGTTGGTCATGAATTTCTGTGGGCACTTCATCCACAAATTCGTTGTCGAAGATCACGGCATAGACAGGAGGTTTGGTCTCCATGGAGCCAAGAGTCTTGTCGAAGTAGCCACGACCCCACCCCATACGCATTCCGGTACGATCCACCGATGCGGCAGGAACAATAATCAGGTCAACGTCGTTGATGGCAATCGGGCCAAGCACCTCGCTCGTCGGCGCTGGCATGCCAATGAGGTCTTTATCTTCTTCTTCGCCATCGTAGGGTGCCCAGTCGAGCAGTCCATCTGCTCGCGAGATGGGAAGCAACACAGTGATCTCGTTCTCGCAGGCCCACCGCAAATATCCGCGAGTTTCTGGTTCGTCGGTGGTGGAAAGATATGCCGCTACCGAAGTGGAACCGAGGCGCCGTGTGAGTTCGATGAGGTTCGCGGTGACACCGGCATCATATTCTTCCCGCTCTTTGGCGGTGCAGATGCGGCGGCGTTCGCGTAATTCGGCCCGGAGTGCACGTTTATCGTGACTGACGTCGTCGGTCATATAGGCATTCTACGAGACTGTCCCAGTACGCTGTACCTATGGCATCGAAGATTACTAAAGCGGTTATTCCTGCTGCAGGTCTGGGCACCCGATTTTTGCCGGCGACAAAGGCAATGCCGAAAGAGATGTTGCCGGTGGTTGATAAGCCTGCCATCCAATACGTTGTGGAAGAGGCGGTAGACGCTGGACTCACTGATGTGCTGATGATCACGGGGCGAAACAAGAACGCTCTCGAGAATCACTTCGACCGCATGACAGAGCTTGAGGCCACCCTCGAGCTCAAAGGTGACACCGACCGTTTGCAGAAGGTCGAGTACTCCAACGACCTCGCAGACATGCACTACGTGCGCCAGGGTGACCCCCGCGGTCTCGGCCACGCGGTGCTTCGCGCCAAAATGCACGTGGGTGATCAGCCGTTCGCTGTATTGCTCGGTGACGACCTCATCGATAAGCGAGATGTGCTCTTGAGCCGGATGCTCGAAGAACAGATTTCGCGCAACGCCACCGTCATTGCTCTCATGGAAGTCGATCCCGCCCAGAGTCACATGTACGGAATCGCCACGGTTGAAGCAACCGATGACGACGATGTCGTGCGAATCACAGGTCTCGTCGAGAAGCCTCCACAGGGCACCGCTCCGTCGAACCTCGCCATCATCGGCCGTTACGTATTGCGCCCAGAAATCTTCGACATTCTTGAGCGCACTGATCCCGGCAAGGGCGGCGAGATCCAGCTCACGGATGCTCTGCTTGAGATGGCTGAGAGCGACATCGCGGGTGGCGTCTATGGTGTCGTGTTCCGTGGCCGCCGCTATGACACCGGTGACCGTCTCGACTACATTAAGGCCATCGTGCAGCTTGCGGTTGAGCGTGATGACTTGGGTCCCGAACTGCGGCCGTGGCTACAGCAGTTCAGCGCAACGCTGGACTAGCGCGTGGCGTACGGCATTCCGACGCTCGGCGAAGGAAACATCACGATTCGCCCGATCAGGGTCCGGGACGCTCGAGCGCTAGAGAAAGAACTCCGAGATAACCGGGGGTGGCTGCGCAAGTGGGAAGCCACGAGTCCTGTCGGGCCTGCCTCCTTTGACGTGAAGTCGAGCATCCGCGGCCTTTTGCAGCAGTCGCGCGCGGGCACGGGGCTGCCCTTCGTGATCGAATTCAACGGCGAAGTTGCGGGTCAACTCAATGTGTCATCGATAACCTACGGCTCGCTTGCCTCGGCATCGATTGGCTATTGGGTTTCTGAGCGATTTGCTGGCAAGGGCCTCACCCCCACTGCGGTTGCTTTAGCCACCGACTACTGCTTTTTTCAGCTCGGACTGCACCGCATGGAGATCTGTATCCGCCCAGAGAATCAGCCAAGCTTGCGCGTCGTAGAGAAGCTCGGATTCCGCTACGAGCAACTTCGGCGACGCTTCATCCACATCGATGGCGACTGGCGCGATCATTTTTGTTTTGCTCTGACTGTCGAAGAGATACCGCAGGGTGTTTTCCGTCGGTGGCAGTCGGGGCAGGCGCCCGAGCGTGATGCGCACATTCCGGCCGAAGATCGACTCGCGGCGTCTCGACCCTTAGGTTTTCCGCACCGCTAGGTCATCGACATGCTCCGTAGCGTGCTGATCTAGGCTGACTCCTCGGCGCATACTCTCAGCAAGTTTTGAGATCACTGCCGCGTGCCGAGGGTGTGTCGCGGACGGATGCTCGTACCGTATAGCCATGGAACTTACCAGCATCGGCGGCGGCGTCATGATCGCGCTCGCTGCGGCGCTGTGGTTGGTGTATTTGATCCCCAACTGGTTCAAGAATCGCGAATATTTGGCGACCGAACGCAACGCCGTTCGACTGCAGCAGACGATTCGGGTTCTTGCCCAAACGTCAGAAGTTCCGGATGAGGTTCGTGCTGAGGCCGTAGCGCGGCAGGCCGCCGAACTCGCGAAGGCGCAAGTGAATCTTGGACCGGTCGCTGTAGGCCGTGCCGTCATTCCGCCCACTCGGGAAGAGATGCTCGCCCTCTCTGCTCGTCGGCTCCGCCGCACGCGCGCCTTTACGGGCGTCGTACTGCTAGCCAGCATCGTGGTTGTCAGCGTGAACGTCGTCATGATCTTTACCGCCGGAGCAGCTCTCGCTTCGGGAACCTGGCTTGTGCTCGCCGCTGCCACCATGGCCGGAATCAGCGCCGGCGCGATGCTCTCGCGTCTTGCCGAGCGTTCGCGTGCGCGTCGTCAGGAAGCGGCGCCGACGGCACGCACAGCGGCACCACGCCGGCGCGTGGTGCTCTCCTCAGACGCTCCCGTCACTGACGTCACCTCAAAGGTCAGCTGGACGCCGGTGCCCGTTCCCCAACCGATGTATCTCACGCGCAGCAATGCGCCAGAAGCCGCAGTAGCTGCTGCCCGCCACGCCGGGCAGATCGATAGCGAGCTGCGGGCCGCGGCGGAATCCGCCGAACAGGCCCTGCGCGCAAACACCGCCGCCATGGCCGCTGCAACACGGGAAGCGGAGCTCGCGCGCGACGCTGCACGAGCACCCGCTGCACCAGTGGAAGCTCCGGCTGCGGCATCCGTGCCCAGTCGCTTCGCCGGTATGGGAATCGTCAACGTCGATGGCAGCGCGCCTGACCTCGATGCGGCCCTCGCCCGTCGTCGTCGCGCGAGTTAGGTCGTATACAGCGCGGGAGCTTCTTGCGCGTTGTGTTCAGGTCGCACTCTTGCGCAGTGCCGGGCCGTTCCCGGTGATGGATGCTCGGTGATATTGTTGTTTCTGCAGTACGGGCCCTTGGCGCAGTTGGTAGCGCGCCTCGTTCGCATCGAGGAGGTCAGGAGTTCAAATCTCCTAGGGTCCACCAACAGCAAAGGCCGCTCATTACGTCACAAGGCGAAATGGGCGGCCTTTCGTGCTGAAGGTGCAGAGCTCCTAGTCAGCGATGTTCATCAGCAAGTGGCCAGATGACACCGTCAGCCCGACTGTGGCATTTACTGAAGCCACTACGCCGTCTTTGTGGGCGACGAGCGGTTGCTCCATCTTCATGGCCTCAAGCACGAGAATGAGGTCGCCCTTGACGACCTTGTCGCCCTCGGCAACAGCAACCTTCACGATGGTGGCCTGCATCGGCGCCTTCACAGAGTCACCAGTGATGGTGTTGACGCTCGACGCTGCTCGACGCTTCGGTGCTGCGGAGAGCACCGCACCGGTGTTTGAGCTCGGTACGAGCTTCGATGGCAAGTTCACTTCGACGCGTTTTCCCGCAACCTCGACGACGACGTTGTGACGCGCAGCGGCGGGAGTCGACTCAGCGAGTGACCCCGTCCACGGCTCGATATCGTTCTCAAACTCGGTCTCGATCCAGCGCGTGTACACGGTGAAAGGGTTGCTCGTGAATGCGGGATCGCGAACGATCTTGCGGTGGAACGGGAGCACGGTGGGGAGACCAGCAACCTCGAATTCGTCGAGCGCGCGGCGTGAACGCTCAAGAGCATCCTCGCGGCTAGAGCCGGTGACGATGAGCTTGGCGAGCAGAGAGTCGAAGGCGCCACTGATTTCGTCACCCGTTGTGACACCGCTATCAACGCGGATGCCCGGACCGCCGGGCATGCGCAGCACGTGGACGGGGCCGGGGGAGGGCATGAAGTTGAGGCCAGCGTCTTCACCGTTGATGCGGAATTCGAAGGAGTGACCGCGTGGAGTGGGGTCGTCGTAGTCGAGCACTCCGCCTTCGGCGATACGGAACTGCTCGCGAACGAGGTCGATACCGGTCACTTCTTCAGACACGGGGTGTTCGACCTGGAGGCGAGTGTTCACTTCGAGGAAGGAGATCGTGCCGTCTTTGGCTACTAAGAACTCACATGTACCGGCGCCGAGGTATCCCACTTCACGCAGAATGGCCTTCGATGACTCGTACAGCGCCTTGTTCTGCTCGTCACTGAGGAACGGGGCGGGAGCTTCTTCTACAAGCTTCTGGTGACGACGCTGCAGCGAGCAGTCGCGGGTAGAGATCACGACAACGTTGCCGTGAGCATCCGCTAGACACTGGGTCTCGACGTGGCGCGGCTGGTCGAGGTACTTCTCAACGAAGCACTCGCCGCGGCCGAATGCGGCAACGGCTTCACGTGTGGCGGAATCGAAAAGCTCGGGAATTTCTTCGCGAGTGCGCGCAACCTTCAGGCCGCGACCGCCACCGCCGAATGCTGCCTTGATTGCGACAGGCAGGCCGTGAAGATCGACGAAGTCGAGTACCTCAGCTGCTCCCGATACGGGATTAAGGGTTCCGGGGGCGAGAGGCGCGCCCACCTTCTCGGCGATGTGACGCGCCGAAACTTTGTCGCCCAGCTTCTCGATAGCCTCCGGCGATGGACCGATCCAAATGATGCCCGCCTCGATTACTGCACGAGCGAAGTCGGCGTTCTCTGCGAGAAAACCGTAGCCCGGGTGAATGGCGTCAGCGCCGGAGCGGCGAGCGATCGACAAAATCTTGTCAATCACGAGATACGTCTCGGCGCTCGTTGAACCCTCAAGGGCGTACGCCTCATCGGCGAGTTTCACATGCCGAGCATCCCGATCTTGGTCGGCGTAGACCGCCACAGAACCGATGCCACTGTCTTTAGCCGCGCGGATAACGCGAACGGCGATCTCTCCGCGGTTGGCGATGAGTACCTTCGTAATACGAGCCATAGTGACCTAGCTTATGGGGATGAGGGCCGAAGCCTTGAGGCGAAGCGCACAAAAATCTGCAACAAGCACTGTGGATGCCTACAGAGATGGGCGTTCGATATTCCAGAGTTCAGTCCACTCGGCACCGAGTTCGCGCATCAGCTGACGCACAAGAGCCACAGAAAGCCCCACTACGGCGTGCGGATCACCTTCGATTCGCTCGATGAACGCCGCGCCCAAGCTATCGATCGTGAACGCGCCAGCAACCTTGAGAGGTTCGCCGGTGGCGACATACGCATCGATTTCAGCATCCGTGATGTTGGAAGCAAAAGTGACGTGTGCACTCGACACCGCCCCGACTGCGCCGCGGACTTCACCACCGCGATGGTCGATGAGCCAGTGACCGGAGTGCAATACCCCTGTGCGACCGCGCTGCGCGATCCAACGCTGCCGAGCATTTTCTGGCTCGTGAGGTTTTCCGTACAGTTCGCCATCGAGTTCGAACGCTGAGTCTCCGCCCAGAATGAAACCATCAATCGGCTCGCCAGCAACGAGCGAATCGACAACGGCTTCGGCCTTAGCGCGGGCCAACAAATCGACGAGCCCCGGCCCATCCAATGGTCCAGGGGCAGCTGCAGCTGCAGCTTCTTCGTCGACGCCCGAGGCCAAAAGCACTGGATCAACCCCGGCTGCGCGCAGTGTTGCGAGGCGCGCGGGAGAGGTAGACGCAAGATAAAGACGCACAAGGCTCCTATGCTCAAGGGATGGGTGAATTGCTTGGCCAGATGATCGAAGTAGACGTTACCAATATTGCGCACGGGGGTGTCAGTGTGGCGCGGCACGACGGCCGTGTCGTTTTTGTCTCCGATGCGATTCCGGGAGAACGCGTGCTCGCGCGCATTACCGACGACAAAAAGAAGTCGTTTTGGCGTGCCGAGACAGTAAAGGTTGTAACGCCGAGCGAACACCGTCAAGACCACGTGTGGTCGGCGGCGAGCGTTGATCGTGACCCCGACAACCGGGCGGGAGGAGCCGAATTCGGCCACATCGAACTCGGCCACCAGCGGGAACTCAAAGCGCAGATCCTCAGCGAAGCTCTCGAGCGAATGGCCAAGGTCACGCTCGCGCCGCGCGTTGAGGCGGTACCCGGTGACGATGAACGCAAAGGACTCGGATGGCGCACTCGCGTCAGCCTCCATGTTGACGAACACGGCAACGTCGGTCCGTTCGCGGCACGCTCCCATCGAGTGATTCCTGTCGCCGATCTACCGCTCGCCACCCCCGAGCTCTCGGCCGGAGCCCCGCTCGATGAGAACTTCGACGGCTTCGACCGTGTCGATATTCTCAACCCGAGTAGTGGCGGCGTTCGCCTCATCATGGGCAAGCAGAAGCCACAAGTCATTACCGAAACGGTGGGTCAGCGCGAGTTCACACTGCTCGATTCCGGCTTCTGGCAGGTTCACCATGGTGCTGCCGAAGTGCTCACCGCTGCGGTGCAAGACGCAATCGACCCCGAATTGTTTGACGCTGCGGCATCCAATTTGGATCTCTATGGCGGCGTTGGACTATTTGCGGCGGCCGTGGGCGACAAGTTTGGACCCTCGACCACGATCACCTCGGTCGAGGCGGAATCGGCCGCCACAGACCACGCTGCGAACAACCTGTCTGAGTGGCTCGGAGCTCACGCTGAAACGGGTCGCGTCGACCGGTGGCTTCGCCAGCATGTGAAAGAAGCAAGCGCGACCGAACGCGCGCGACTCGACAAGGCGACGATCATTCTCGACCCGCCACGTTCAGGGGCCGGGCGTGAAGTCGTCGACTTGGTTTCCCGGGCACACCCGGCTCAGGTTGTTTATGTCGCCTGTGACCCGGTTGCTTTCGCTAGAGACGTCGCGTTCTTCGCTGAGCGAGGCTACGAGCTCACGAAGGTTCGCGCATTCGATCTCTTTCCTCATACTCACCACGTCGAAGCGGTTGGACTGTTCACACGCGGTTGAGTACGTGTGTTGGTCTACTAATCCGGCATGATCGCGCTCTATCGCGGCTACGATAGGGCACAGATACTCAGGAGGACGCCACATGGCCCAGACCGAACCATCCGGGACAGAAACGCCCCAAGCGAACGCCCAACGCGACATAAGCGTTGCGGTCGTTGATGACCACGAATCGGTTCGATTGGGTTTGAAAGCTGCCTTCATCGACGAAGGCTACAACTTTGTGCTCGCGGCAGCCACGGTCAAAGAGCTCGTTGAGGGGCTCAACGGGCGTGAAATTGACGTCGTGGTTCTCGACCTCTCGCTCGGAGACGGCTCGACCGTCACCGACAACGTCAAAAACGTTCAAGCCACTGGATCAGCCGTTCTCGTGCACAGCATCGCAGACCGAGTGGCTAGCGTTCGTGAGGCGCTCGCCGCGGGGGCTGCCGGTGTGATTCCTAAGTCATCGGCGACCAAGACTGTGCTTGCTGCTGCCGCAACCGTTGCTCGAGGCGAAGTGCTCAACAACCTTGAGTGGGCTACGGCGATTGATGCGGACCGTGACTTCTCAAAGGCCCAACTCGGCCGTCGCGAACGCGAGATTCTTCACCTCTATGCTTCGGGATTGCCGCTCAAGCTGGCGGCCCAGCAGCTGGGTATCGGCTATTCGACTGCGCGTGAGTACCTCGACCGTATTCGAGTGAAGTACGTCGAAGTTGGTCGCCCCGCGCCGACCAAGGTTGACCTTCTCCGCCGCGCAGTCGAAGACGGCATCCTTCCCGGCTTGGATTCTGAAGGTGGCGATGGCCACTAGCGTCACGATGGCGCGGCCGGCGCCCACGGCAAAGCAGCCGCGAAACCCGATCAGCCGCAAACAGGTTGAGCGGGTTATATCGCGATCAGTCGCGGTGATTGGACTCGTCTTTGGAGCCCAAACAGTTCCGTGGTTGCTCGGGCAATTGTACGAATCTCAGCCGTGGTGGCTCATCACTGTAGTTCCCGTGTTGTTTGGGCTACTCATTGTCGTGGTAATTGCTTCGTTTGCGAACCGTGCAGTGCGTGCCCTGCATGGGACGTTTGCAGTGGCCTACTTCTTGGCTCTCGTGAGCTGGCCATTCACTGTTATTCCTGGCATCGAAGTATTCAGCGGAATCCACTGGCTGAACTATCTCATTACGGTAGCGACGGCGATGGCAGCGATTGCTTTCAACCGGGTCCTAGCGACGATCTATCTCTTCGCCGCACCTCTGGTATATCTGATCGTGCGCAGCCTGCCGGTGGGTGGTGATGCGCCACTGCAGCTTGCTTTTCTCGAGGCTTTCTACGCACTCATTTTGGGCAGTGCGATCATGATCATTGTGACGATGCTGCGGCAAGCCGCTACGAACGTCGACAAGGCACAAGCAACCGCATTGCAGCGCTACGGAAATGCGGTTCGTCAGCACGCCACTGAGGTGGAACGCGTGCAAGTTGACTCGATCGTGCACGATAGCGTTCTCACGACCTTCATCTCGGCGGCGCGCGCCTATTCGCCAGACGCGCAACGCCTCGCTGCTGTGATGGCAGGTAATGCAATTGGTCACCTGCGTGAAGCGGCAGCTACGTCACCTGATGACATCTCCACAATCCAAGCCACCGACCTTGCCCAGCGTGTGGTGACATCGGCGGAGTTGCTTACCTCCAACTTTTCATGTGCCGTGCGGAGTGTCGGGGCGCGTTCTTTGCCCGTGGCGGCGGCGGAGGCGGTGCACTCCGCTGCGGTGCAGGCCATGATGAACAGCCTCCAACATGCAGGTGGCCTAGACGTTGAGCGCAGCGTCGAGGTTCGAGGTCTCGAGGGCAATGGAATCGAAGTCCTCATCACTGACACGGGAAGCGGATTCGATCTCGATCACGTTCCGCAAGAACGGCTCGGCGTACGCGTGTCAATCGTAGAACGCGTCGCGAATGCGGGAGGTCGAACGGCCATTGCATCGGTGCCCGGGGTTGGCACTCAGATTTGTATTCAGTGGCCCCACGGCAATGTGAGCGATGAGATGTCTACCGCGGCTGACTTGTCAGCGGCAGAAGACGATCCGGAGGGTGAGCTGTGAATATCGGAGTGCCCCGCTACTTGATCGTCGGCATGGCAGCGCTGTTCTCGGCGTACCACATCGTGTTGGCTAACTACACGATCGATATCCCTGAACGCCCAGGGCCCATCTACTTGGCGATGGCTCTCTACGGCGTCGCGACCATCGTGAGCTTGCTCCCGTGGGGTCCTGTGCGGATGCCGGTGTGGATGGCAACCTTCAACTTCGCCACTGTAGTTGCAATATCGCTGCTCGTCGCGAACGAACTCGACTTCACTCGTGAGGGTGGCACAGGCTACGCCACGTGGTATGTCGCCGCCAGCGGAACTTTACTCACGATCACCTCGACCCGAGGTCGTCACACTTTCGCTTGGCTGGGCATTGGCTTTCTCGTCGCACACACCTTCAGCCTGGGCCCCGTAGGTCCCGCAGGATTGTTCAGCCTCGGAATCGTCGGCAGCGCATCCTGGGTTGCTGTCTCGCACGTGCTCAGCAGCGGGCTCGCAAAAGCATCCAAAGATGCGCAGCGCTTTGTTCTGGCAGAGCAAGAGGCGACTGATTGGCAGGCGGCTCAAGACGCTCACGTGCACGAGCGACAGTTCAGGCTCGAACAGACCGGCTCGATGGCGCTTGTCATGCTTGAGCGCATTCGAGAAACCGGCGGCGACCTTTCCGACGCCGAGCGTCGCGATTGTCTCAACCTCGAAGGAGCAATTCGTGACGAGATTCGCGGACGAAAGCTTCTCAATGATGCTGTGCGTGATCAAGTGATGATTGCCCGCCGTCGAGGGGCCACGGTCACGCTGCTTGACGAGGGCGGCATTGACGATCTCTCTGATGAGGATCTCGATCGTGTACTCAACAGACTTGCGCAGGCGATCCAGTCGACAAGCGCAGATAAGGTGATCGCGCGCACCGTTCCTGAAGGCTCGGATGTTGCAATCACCGTAGTTGGACTGCACAGCGCCGGCGACGGCGAATCAAGCGCTCTCGGTCAAGACTCACTCGAGGAAGATGTTGTCGACATCTGGCTTGAGATTCCCCGCGTTGGCGCAATCGGTTCTTAAAGGACTGCGGGTTTCCCGCGTCACATCATTGTTGTGCCGTGCTCGCCTCGATTGCGGCGCGTCCGTGTGCGCGCACGCACAGGCTGCGGGTTAAAGGCGGAAGGGCCGGAGTGGCTATAAGAAGCACTTCTCCGACCCTTCGCTAGAACCCGGATCAGGACGATAACCCGAATATCGTCCTGATCCGCCCCCAAAGAATTGGCCCGCTTACCCTAGTCGGCCAATCTTTGGCGGTGTAACTCCTATGGAGATTCACCTAGCAGTTAATATTCTGCACCACGCAAACAACTAACAAAGTCGGTGCTTTGGGGGACTACCGGGGGACAATATGCGATGTTCTGTATGAAATTGCCTGCATTCCTGCGGTTTTAGGCGAAATCCTTCCGCTGCAATTGGGGTACGACTGCGGCGGGGGCACAGGGTGCCGCACGCTGGAATGCACTCCCTCTTCTTAGCGCCGAGCGCTCGCGTTCCACGCTCCGGGCCCCGGATTCAGTGGCTCTCGGAGGGGGCGCTGGCTCCGTGCCCACGCCGAGGCGGGAGGCACGTCATCCGCGCCGGCAAGCTCCGCTGACTCCAGTAAGGCCGCCCGTACGACGGCAGTGACCGCCGCCACTTCTTCCGGCGTGATGTTCTGCGAGAGGATGCGAATCTCCGCCGGTTCCTCGTGAGAGTCCGCGCCGGTCACAGCGGAATGTTTCCGTGCTTCTTCGGAGGCATGCTCGCGCGCTTGGTACGCAGCGCACGCAGCGCCTTCACTACCTGCACGCGAGTGGCGGCTGGCTCAATAACCCCGTCGAGTTCCCCGCGCTCGGCAGCGAGGAACGGGCTGGCAACGTTGTAGGTGTATTCGTTAGCCAAGCGCGTCCGTACTGCCGCGACGTCTTCACCGGCTGCCTCGGCCGCCTTGATCTCGCCGCGGTACAAGATGTTGACGGCTCCTTGGCCGCCCATGACAGCGATCTCAGCGGTCGGCCATGCGTAGTTGAGGTCTGCGCCCAACTGCTTGGAGCCCATCACGATGTAGGCGCCGCCATAGGCCTTGCGAGTGATGACGGTAACGAGAGGCACAGTCGCCTCGGCGTAGGCGTACAGCAACTTGGCGCCACGACGAATAACACCTGTCCACTCCTGGTCGGTTCCGGGCAGGTAGCCGGGAACATCAACGAGCGTCAGGATCGGGATGCTAAACGAGTCGCAGAATCTCACGAAACGAGCTGCTTTCTCGCCCGCTTCGATGTTCAGGGTTCCCGCCATCGCCTGAGGCTGGTTGGCGATGATGCCCACCGAGCGACCCTCAATGCGACCAAAGCCGACGACAATGTTGGGGGCGAAGAGCGGTTGGGTTTCGAGGAAGTCGCCGTTGTCAACAATATGCTCGATGATCGTCTTCACGTCATAGGGCTGATTCGGGCTGTCGGGGATGATCGTGTTGAGCTTGCGATCCTCATCAGTAATTTCTAGCTCAACTTCGCTCTCGTAGATGGGAGCATCCGAGAGGTTGTTGTCTGGCAGGAAGCCGACGAGCGTGCGCGCGTAGTCGAGGGCATCCTCTTCATCGCTTGCAAGATAGTGGGCGACGCCCGAAACCTTGTTGTGCGTGAGCGCGCCGCCAAGCTCTTCCATGCCGACGTCTTCGCCGGTAACGGTCTTAATGACATCCGGTCCCGTGACGAACATTTGGCTTGTCTTGTCGACCATGATCACGAAATCGGTCAGCGCGGGGGAGTACACGGCGCCGCCGGCAGCCGGGCCCATGATGATGGAGATTTGCGGGATGACGCCCGAAGCTTGAGTGTTGCGACGGAAAATTTCGCCATATTTGCCGAGAGCAACTACGCCCTCCTGAATACGTGCTCCGCCGGAGTCGAGCATTCCGATGATCGGAACACCGGTCTTCATCGCGTGATCCATGACCTTGATGATCTTCTCGCCGGCGACTTCACCGAGTGAGCCACCGAAGATCGTGAAGTCTTGCGCGTACACGGCAACTTGGCGACCGTGGATTGTTCCTACGCCGGTCACAACCGCATCGCCATACGGGCGCTTCTTTTCCATACCGAAAGCGTGGGTGCGGTGACGAACGAACTCATCGAGCTCGACGAACGAGCCATGATCAAGCAATTGCTCAATGCGTTCGCGGGCCGTCATCTTGCCCTTGGCGTGCTGCTTCTCGATCGCTGCGTCACCACTGGCGGTCACGGCTTCGTGATAGCGGTTCTTGAGGTCGGCGATCCGGCCGGCGGTCGTGAACATGTCTGGAGTCGTATTGTCTTCGGTCACTGTGTCACTTTACCCACCCAGCCCCTGCTTGTGGGGTTGGCGGAACCCACAAGTTTGAGGGCGGTTTCATTGAGGAATGACTAGAAGCGCATGGCAGCCGTCCGTGCGGCCCTCTACGCTGAAGCGATGCACTTGCCATTGAGTACTGCCGTTCTTCCCCTGCTTGAGCACCTCGAGGAGATCGGCTCGACGAACCAAGAACTTCTTGCGCGAGCGGCGAGCGGCAAAGCGTCCCATCTGTCTGCGCTCGTCACGACCAATCAAACGGCTGGGAGGGGGCGCCTCGGGCGCGAATGGCTGGCCCCACCGGGCAAAACCCTCGCGGTGTCTGTCTACGTTTCGCCACTGCATTCATCGATCGAGGCCCTGTCATGGATGCCTCTCATCGGTGGTCTTGCGATGGCACGGGCAGTGCGCTCGGTTGTGAACGATCGCGCCGTCACCCTCAAGTGGCCCAATGACGTGCAGATCGAAGGTATGAAGGTGTCGGGCCTGCTCTCCGAATTGGTGCCGGGGGGCACGGGAGTGATCGTCGGCGCAGGGCTCAATCTCACGATTGCGCGTGATGAGCTGCCGACATCCGTTTCTACCTCCCTTCTCTTGGAGGGGGCCGAGCCCACCCTTGATGAGGCCCTGAGTCGCTATCTCACCGAGCTTGTCGACCTCATCGATCAATTTGTGGCTGGCGGACTCGATGCCGTACGTAGCGGAATCGCGGACGCCGTGCGCGCAGAGTGCGGAACTGTCGGTCGCCGCGTGCGAGTCGAGCTGCCGGGCGGTAGTCGAATCTTCGGCACAGCTGAAACCGTCGATGATCAGGGGCAGCTTGTTGTCAAAGACGATACGAACGGACTGTTGCAGCACGTCGCGGCGGGCGACGTCACTCACCTGCGGTATGAATGACCTATGCCCCATGAGATGAGCGTTCAGCGCGAAGCCATTGTTGCTCGCGTGCGCTCGCACGCGAGGGCGTTGGTCTTTCCCGGCATCGTCTTTATTGCGACTGCGGGGGCGCTCGGCTATTTCTTTGGCAGTTTTCCGCAGACCTGGCAAAACGTGGCGCTGCTGACGGCAGGGTTGCTGCTGATTTTTGTTGCCTGGTTTCTGCCGTTCTTCGCGTGGTTGGCCAGAAATTACACGATCACGACGCGCAGAGTGGTGCTGTCGAGTGGTGTCTTCGTGCGGGTTCGCCAAGAACTTCTCCACAGCCGCGGCTACGACGTCACGGTTCGGCAGTCGTGGATTCAGCGGATGTTCGGCAGCGGCGATTTGCTCATTAACGCGGGCCACGATCATCCGGTCGTTCTTCGGGACATCCCCTCCGTGACGCTCACTCAAGCGGCGCTGCACGACCTTATGGAGAACAACCAAAACGTCGTCTCGATGCGTCGCCAGCGCGAAGAATCGCATCCTTCTGACGAGACCACCGTGTGGGGAACGCGCTAAAAGAGTGCGCTGAAGTCGCGCTAACTGAACCATCTACGTCGGCACGACATTTATTGTCAACCCGCATCAGATAGGGTGCGCAGCGTGAAGATTTCAGTTATTGGATGCGGCTACCTCGGCGCGGTCCACGCATCGTCTCTCGCGAAGCTGGGTCACGAGGTCGTAGGTATCGACATTGATCAGGTGAAGGTCGATTCGTTGGCTTCGGCTCACGCGCCGTTTTATGAACCGGGGTTGCCGGAACTTCTCGCCGAGACCTTGGCCGCTGGCACGCTCGAATTTACGACAGATATGAGTCGTGCGCAGGGTGCAACAGTGCACTTCATCGCCGTCGGGACACCGCAGCAGGAAGATTCCAATGCTGCAGATTTGCGCTTCGTCGAAGCGGCTCTTGACGCGATCGTGCCTTACCTCACGCCCGGCGATGTCGTGGTCGGTAAGTCCACGGTTCCTGTAGGCACCGCCGAGCGACTGGCAGTGCAGATCGAAGCGGTGGGCGCGCAACTAGCGTGGAACCCCGAATTCTTGCGCGAAGGCTACGCGGTTAAAGACACCATCAGCCCTGATCGACTTGTTTACGGTGTGCGTTCGGGAGACGAGCACTCGGTAGCCCTCCTCGACGAGGTTTACGCCTCAGTTTTGGCTCAAGGTATCCCGCGAGTCATCACTGACTTTGCGACAGCGGAGCTCGTCAAGGTAGCCGCTAATGCTTTCTTGGCGACCAAGATTTCGTTCATCAATGCCATGGCTGAGGTCGCTGAAGTCACCGGTGCCGACGTGACCCAGTTGGCTGATGCCATTGGTTACGATCAACGAATCGGTCGTCGTTTTCTCAATGCCGGTCTCGGTTTCGGCGGTGGCTGTCTGCCGAAAGATATCCGCGGATTTATGGCCCGCGCCTCCGAATTGGGTGCGGGCGATGCCCTCAATTTTCTGGGCGAGGTTGATGCGATCAACCTTCGTCGTCGCGAGCGCATGGTTGATCTGTGCCGTGAAGTGTTGGGCGGCACGATCGAGGGTGCGCGGGTCGCTGTTCTTGGCCTGGCGTTCAAGCCCGACTCCGACGACGTTCGCGATTCTCCGGCACTGGACGTTGCGGCACGGTTGGCAGAACTGGGTGCCGACGTACGGGCGACGGATCCTCAAGCAATTGAGACTTCGCGTCGATTGCGGCCGGGGCTGAACTATGTCGACAGCGCACGGGAGGCAGCGAAAGATGCCGATGTCGTGCTCGTGCTCACAGAATGGCGTGAGTATCGCGCCATTGATCCGAGCGAACTCGATTCAGTCGTTTCGGTGCGCGCGATCCTCGACGGTCGTAACTGTCTGGACCCGGTGCAGTGGCGTGAGGCCGGTTGGACGTATCGCGCGCTCGGTCGTCCCTAGCGCTGCCTCTGCCGCGGCATCCATAGCGACCTGGGCGACGTGGGTTGCGGCGAGAGCGGATTGTGTTGCCGAGTGCTCGGCCGCGAGAACGCTGCGACTCGGGCTGAAAACCCACCAACGGTAGAGCGCGAAACGGAAGATAGCGCCGAGGCCGAGGCCGACGACGTTGGTCGCGATGTTGTCGGCGAGCAGCGACGTGAAGCCGAAAACATAGTGGGAGACCCAGAGGCAGAAGAGGCCGATTCCCATGCCAGCGACGCTGACGATCGCAAATTCGACACCCTCACGCGTGGCACCCGTGCGGCCCGCTGTTGCGAACGTCCATCGACGATTGCCGACCCAGTTCGCACCGATTGCGAGTGTCGTGGAGATCACCTTGGCGACCACTGGGCCCTCGTGGAGCATGTCAGGTGAGAGAATTGTGAGACGCAACAGATTGAATACTGCGACATCGATCACGAGCCCACCGAGCCCCACTACGCCGAAACGTAGAAACTGGCCGAGCAGCTTTCGCATGTGATCTCTCCAGTAGACAAGAATGGGGCAGGGCGGTTGGAAGTCTAACCCGCCAACCTAAGCCCGAAACTGGGCATCATCTTAGATAGTGCAGGAGTCACGGATGCGACCGATCGTCGGCGTTATTGGCGGAGGCCAGCTGGCCAGAATGATGATCCCACGCGCGGTTGAACTTGGATTCGACTTGCGGGTTCTCGCCGAGACCGAGGGAATGTCTGCATCGCTGGCGGCGACTAAGGTCGGCGACTACACGGATATCGCCACTGTGCTCGAATTCGCTCGCGACGTCGACGTCATCACCTTTGACCATGAGCACGTGCCTCAAGACGTTCTTGCCGCGCTCGTTGATGCAGGTGTTTCCGTGCATCCGGGGCCCGCTCCGCTCGCGGTCGCTCAAGACAAGATCCTGATGCGTCAGGAGCTGACGCGGCTTGGTCTACCGGTTCCCGTGTGGGCTAGCGTGTCGAACGCTGCCGAGCTTGAGACCTTTCTCGCTGACAACGGTGGTCGCGTTATCGTCAAGACGCCGCGAGGGGGATACGACGGCAAGGGCGTTCGTATTGTGACTACGGCAGCAGAGGTTGCCGACTGGTTCGAAGCGGGCAGCCCGCTGCTGGCCGAAGAGCTTGTGTCGTTTACGCGGGAACTTGCGCAGCTCGCTGCCCGGCGCCCGAGTGGTGAGATAGCGCTCTGGCCTCTCGTCGAGTCGATTCAGCAGGATGGTGTCTGCGCAGAAGTCATCGCACCAGCCCCGGGCACGCCTGCGCCGCTCGTGCAGGCGGCCGCGAGCATCGCCAGTACTGTCGCCGAGAAACTCGGTGTTACCGGCGTGTTGGCTGTGGAACTCTTTGAAACACCCGACGGCGCGCTTCTCATCAACGAGCTCGCCATGCGCCCGCACAACAGCGGACACTGGACGATGGATGGCGCGGTCACGAGCCAATTCGAACAACACTTGCGTGCCGTGCTCGACTTGCCCCTCGGCGTGACTGCTGCGCGCTCGCCGTGGACGGTCATGATTAATGTTCTTGGCGGCCCCACTTCTGGAACTATCGCGGAGCGTTACCCCGTAGCCTTGGCCAACCAACCTTCAGCGAAGTTCCACGAATACGGCAAAGCGCCTCGCCCCGGACGCAAGGTTGGCCACGTGAACGTCAGTGGAGATGACCTCGATGACGTCATGTACCGGGCGCGTGCCGCAGCAGCAATTCTGAAGGATTGAGACCTAGCATGGGATCCGTGACTCAACCGCAAGTAGCTGTAGTAATGGGATCAGACTCCGACTGGAAGGTCATGGTCGACGCTTCGGCGGCGCTCAAAGACTTCGGTATTGAGCACGAAGTCAGTGTGGTCTCTGCCCACCGCAGTGCGGAGAAAATGATCTCGTTCGGCAAGGAGGCTGCAGGCCGCGGCATCCGTGTGATCATCGCGGGTGCGGGTGGCGCAGCTCATTTGCCTGGCATGCTGGCGTCGGTCACCACTCTGCCCGTAATTGGCGTTCCTGTTCCGCTCGCACGCCTTGACGGCATGGACTCACTGCTCTCGATCGTGCAGATGCCTGCAGGCATTCCCGTCGCGACAGTATCCATCGGGGGAGCGCGAAACGCCGGCATTCTCGCGGCGCGAATCCTTGGTTCGGGTGATGAAGAACTCACTGGGAAGCTTGCCGATTATGCGGCAGGGCTCGAAGCAATGGTCGAAGAAAAAAACACTGCATTGAACGTGAGCCTGTGAGCGCGACAAGTTCTCTTCGTCAGCCCGCCGATCGTTCGGCGGCCACGATGACGAGGCGCGCATGGTGGCTGCTCGGCCTCAATATTCTCCTTCCGGGATCCGCTCAACTGTTGGCAGGAAACCGCAAACTGGGTCGCTTCGGAGTCGTGGCGAGCTTCTTTTTTGCGCTTGTAGTGGTGCTTGCCCTTGTGCTCTCCGCCCTCGCTCCTGCGGTGCTGCTCACAGTCGGCAGCAGCACCATTGGTCTCTGGGCGATTGCGCTAGGTTTGGCATTTTATGCCGTTCTGTGGGTCGTCCTCACCCTCAATGCGTGGAGCATCTCCGGACTCGCGAAAGCCACGCCCCGGGGCAGATCAGTCATTGCTGCGTTTAGCGCGATCGTGCTCGTTGTCGTTGCAGGCACTGCTGGATACGGTGCTTATGTTGCGACGACCGCCAACACCTTCTTGAGCGATGTTTTCATCGCAGCCCCCACGAAAGAGCCCATCGATGGGCGTTACAACATTCTTCTTCTTGGAGGCGATGCGGGCGCTGACCGTGACGGGCTTCGTCCAGACAGCATCACGCTCGCAAGCATCGATGCCGAAACGGGAGAGGCCGTTCTGATTGGCCTGCCGCGCAACATGGAGCTCACGCCCTTCGTTGCCGGTTCCCCGCTCGCCGATAAATACCCCGACGGCTACGGGGCTTATGGGTGCGACGTCGATGTGTGCCTCCTCAACTCCATCTACACCGAGGTCGAGCTCAATACGCCCGAACTGTATCCGGATGCCGCAGCGAACGGCAGTTCACCGGGAATCGAAGCCATGCGCGACGCCGTTGAGGGCATCACTGGGCTGGGAATCCAGTACTACGCTCTGATCGATATGCAGGGCTTTAGCGACTTGATCGACTCGCTCGGTGGCGTGACGATTAACGTTGAGGAGGCGGTGCCGATTCACGCGGATGCAGAGTTTACGATCGTCGCTGAATGGATTCCCGCTGGTGTGCAAGTGATGGATGGCTATCACGCACTCTGGTACGCGCGTTCACGCCACGACACGACCGACTACGACCGTATGGCGCGTCAACGCCAGCTTCAGCAGGCTGTAGTCGAGCAGTTCACCCCTGCGAACGTTCTCACGAAATTCCAAGCCATTGCGTCGGCGAGCTCTAAGGTTGTGACGACTGATATTCCTCAGGGCAGCTTGGGCTACTTCGTCAATTTGGCGTCGAAAACAAGAAATCTGCCGATCGGATCACTTGAGCTCGTCCCGGCCAACGATATTGATCCGGAGTACCCCGACTTCGACTACGTGCGCGAGCTCGTCGCCGACGCTACAGCGCCGAGCGTTCCAGCTGAGGGCAGCGAATAGCGGGCGTTAGGGCTCTTAGAGGTCAGCGTGCAGCTGCCAGACCTTCTCTGCCGACATCCGCCAACTAAAGGCACGGGCACGGTCTTGCCCCGCATAGAAAAGGCGTTCCGCTAACAAGGCGTCATTCAATACGCGCGTAATTCCCTCAGCAAGTGCTTGGGAATACCCCTCCGCGGGTTCCCGCTCGATAACGACGCCCGCGTCGGCGGCGAGCTCAAGTAATGCCGGAGCATCGGAGTGAACAACGGGGATGCCAAACGAGAGAGCCTCAAGCACGGGCATCCCGAAACCAACATCGAGGTTGGGATAGACAAATGCGGAGGCGTGGTCGAACACAACCGAGAGGTCATCGTTGCTGATCGTTCCGAGGCAGCGCACGCGCTCTCGACTGATTTTCTCAGCGTCAAGGAATTCCGCGATAGTCTGGTCGTCAGGTTCGGGCCCGACGAGCAAGAGCACGACGTCATCATCGAGTTCGCGCAGTGCGAGGATGAGATGGTCGATTCCGCGATGCGGGTCAAGGCCCCCGATGGCGAGCAAGAATCGCTGCGGCAGGTCGAGTTCGTTCGCGCGCTCATCAATGTTCTCGGGGATGCGCAAGCTTGCGCTCGCCGCACCGCTAATGACTCGAATGCGATCACCAAAGTTCGCAATGTCGTCGAGCTGTTGAGCGACCGTATGGCTAGGAACAACGATGGCATCTGCGTATTTTTCAGCGCGCTTCAGCATTGCGCGCGCCCAGCTTGCTTGGCGGCTGCCGAGTGATTCCGGGCGAGTCCACGCGACGATATCGTGCACAGTCACGACGATCTGTTCGCCGCGATTGAGGCGGTCATGACGCCGCAGAGGAGCCAGCAGACTCGTGGCGTGCAACATGCCCTGACCGGGCACCTTTGTGAAGCCATGGTGCCACGAAGCACGTAATTCTCTGCGGCTTAGTGCGCTCTTATGCAGCTTGGCGAGGTTCGGCAAGCGATCAGCAATCAAGGCGTACTCAGCGTCGGTGGAGGCCGACACGAAAGCCTCGACGAAGCAATTGGCTGGGGCAACATTGATCAGCTCACGCGTCAACTCTTCGGAGTACCGAGCAACACTGCCCGGTGTCGGCGAAAGCATCTCATCGATAATGACGCGCAGAGTGGTCATTCGGCTGTCAACGCTCCTGATTCAAAGGCGGCCTGAAGGGCCTGCTTCCACTCACGCATCGGCTCGATCCCGGCATCTCGCCACGCACGGTGGCCGAGAACAGAAAAACTCGGTCGTGGTGCGGGCCGCTGGAAAGCTGAACTGTCGGTCGGCTTGACCCTATCAGGATCGAGGCCGGCCACGACGAAGACGGCTTGGGCAAGATCGAACCACGAGGCCTCTCCAGAGTTGGTTCCGTGGAAGATTCCGGCAGGAGTGCCTGCTTCGACAAGGGTGACGAGTTGCGCGGCGAGGTCACCAGTCCAGGTTGGCTGTCCGCGCTGATCATTCACGACGTCGAGCGTCTCGCGACCAGCAGCGAGCGTGAGCATTGTGCGCGGAAAGTTGCTGCCATTTTTGCCGTAAAGCCATGCAGTGCGCACGATAGCTGTGCGACCAGGGTTGTGCTCCAGGGCGAGAAGCTCGCCAGCAGCCTTTGTGCGCCCGTATGCAGATACCGGATGACGGGGCGCGTCCTCGGCGTAAGGCTCCGTGGCTGTGCCATCGAAAACGTAATCGGTCGAGAGCTGCACAAGTCGCGACCCGTGCTGTGCGGCGGCGAGAGCGAGATTGTGGGGGCCGACGGCATTGACGAGGTGCGCGTTTTCTTCGTCAGTTTCGGCGTCATCCACTCGAGTGTAGGCAGAGGCGTTGATGATCACATCAAAGCCGCTGAGCAATTCCACCGCTGCTGTGCGGTCGGTTATATCGAGCTCAGCGCGCGTGAAGCCTGTTGCATCGTGGCTACCGAGCGCATGCATGAGGTCGGTGCCGAGCATTCCGCCCGAGCCGACTACAGCAATACGGGTCACAGGGCGGCCTTGTCTTTGAGCGGCTTCCACCACTGGCGGTTATCGCGGTACCACTGCACGACGTCCGCGAGCCCGGATTCGAAGGGGACTTGAGGTTCGTAGCCGAGCTCCGACTGGATCTTGGAGATGTCAACGCTGTAGCGCAGGTCATGGCCAAGGCGATCGTCAACGCGGTCGACTGACGACCAGTCCCTCCCCGTGTGATCGAGAAGCAACTGGGTAAGTTCTTTGTTTGTCAGTTCGGTGCCGCCACCGATGTTGTAGATCTCGCCAGCGCGACCACCGGTGACGACGAGAGCGATGCCGCGGCAGTGATCATCAACGTGTAGCCAGTCGCGCACGTTGTTGCCTTCTCCGTAGAGCGGAACATGCTTGCCATCAATGAGGTTGGTCACAAACAGCGGAATGAGCTTTTCGGGGAAGTGATACGGGCCGTAGTTGTTCGAGCAGCGAGTGATCGACAGGTTCATTCCGTGGGTGCGGAAGTAGCTGCGAGCGAGCAGGTCGCTGCCGGCCTTGGACGCCGAGTAGGGCGAATTGGGCTCAAGTGGGCGTTGCTCATCCCACGAGCCTTCGTCGATCGAGCCGTACACCTCGTCGGTGGAGACATGAACGAAACGAGGAGTCTTGGCGCGCAAAGCCGCATCGAGCAAGCGCTGCGTGCCGAGCACGTTGGTCTCAACGAAAGCGCTCGCATCACGCACCGAACGGTCGACGTGCGACTCCGCAGCAAAATGAACGATCGCGTCGATGTCACCGAGCAGGCTGTCGAGAAGCTCAGCGTCGCGGATGTCGCCCTCAACAAAGCTGTAGCGGGGCGAATCGGCGACAGGAGCGAGGTTCTCGAGGTTGCCCGAATACGTCAAGGCATCAAGCACCACAACGTCGGCGCCAGCGAGGCCCGGGTAGGAATCTTCGATCGTGCGACGCACAAAGTTGGAGCCAATAAAGCCGGCACCGCCGGTCACGAGAATCTTCATGAGGGGTTCCTGTCTGTAGTGGGCGTCGAAGCAGCGGTTGAGGCCGATGCACCAGTGGCGGGAAACTCTGATGCGAGGGTTCGCTTGAGTGCTTCCTGCAGGCTGAAGGTGGCAGTGTAGCCAGACTCTCGAAGCCGATCAGTGTTCACTGTCGTGTCGGCCGCAAACTTGCGAATACGAACCGCACTGATGGGGAAAGTGCGTCGAGTGATCTTAGCCGCCGCATCAAATACGTAGCCCGCAATTATCCCCAACGGCAGGGGAAGTCGAATTCCACTCGCTGCGTGCACGTTCATTTCGTCGCGCAGAATCGCGATGAGTTCTTTTGTCGACAGATCGGGCTTGTCTGCAAAATTGCGAATCTCAATACCGGTCGGAGCCTCAAGTCGGCTCGCGATGTACCCGACGATATTCCCGACGTAGGCCATCGACTTTCGGTTCTCACCCTTACCGACCATGACAAAGCGGCCAGAGGAGACTTGCTTGGCTAGGTTGTAGACGTTGCCGCGGTTGCCCTCACCGAATACGACGGACGGGCGCACGATTGCCAACGAGCGAGCGGCATCCGCATTCGCCCAGGCGCTGAAGATGCCTTCGGCGGCGAGCTTGGTGCGGCCGTATTCGTTGAAGGGTTCTGGAACTGAATCTTCGGCCGCGTTGTTCTTGTCGAGTCCGTATATTGCGACGGTGCTCGTGAAGACGATGCGCTGGATGCCGTTGGCTTCTGCCGCGGCGACAACAGCGTGAGCTCCTCCCACATTGACCTCGGTGTAGAGACTCAAGGGCGAGACGTCGTCGCGGTGTTCGGCGGCGAGATTGATGATCGCATCGTGACCCACGCTCGCTGCGGCGAGTTCATCCGCGGACCGCACATCGCCCGTGACCGACTGGTCGGGAAAAGATGCGGAGAGCCGACGGTCAAAGTTGGTGAACTCATGACCTTGCTCATGCAGAGTGTGCAGAAGACGAGTGCCAATAAAGCCACTACCGCCCACGACGAGAATTTTCATAGAGGTGCCTTCTCCAGTTGTGACAGGTTGATTGTTCACCACACACCAGTGCTGATCAACAGCGCAATTATCCACTGATCTCTTGGGCGTCGCCTGAGTTGTTGTGCGCGGCGAGCCAGCGCACAACGCGAACGCAGGTTTGTGTTCTCAACGAGGTGGAGCATCCGCTCAAGTTCAGGGCGGTGACGGTCGTCAGCAACACTCAGCGCAACGCGAGTAAGGAGGCGAGCTTGGCCGCGGTGCCACTGCTCCCGAACGAGAGCTAACCGCGAGAAAGCGGAGCGCGCGCCGACGTTGGCGCCCATGACATTCGAGTCGTGCTGACGGTATTCGACAGTGGGAACGGAATCGATGTGCCAGGTCCAGCCGTGGGCGCGGGCCAAGACGTACAGCAGCCAGTCATGATACTGCGGCGGCGCCTCTGAGCGTGGAGCATCGAGGTAGTCGCGGGCCAGTGCCACTAAGCGGCGCGACATCAAGAACGTGGAACCGGGGCCGGGGCTCTCGAGCAAATAATCGAACCGGCGCTGCGGAAAGTCCTTTTTAACGAGGCTGCGCTCCCCGTCGCTCGTGAACGATGTGACATTCGACGAGACCCCATCTGCCGCAAGCTGAGTGCTCAGTCGCACATGCGAGGCTAGCTTGGTAGGAACCCAGATGTCGTCCTGATCAGAGAATGCGTAGTACTCGCGGTCGGCAGGGGCGAGCTGAATCAGTCGGTAAAAGTTTGCGGCGGCGCTGCCAGACGCTCCGTCACTGGCAATAACAGTGAGCCGGGGCTCATTGGCTGCTTGTTCGCTTAGCCATTCCGCGGTGCCATCGGTCGAAGCATCATCGCGAGCGAACACTTCAACTTCGACACCCTCTTGAGCGAGCACGCTTTCGAGCTGTTCCGGAAGCCAACGCCGACCATTGTGGGTCGCCAGCAGCACCGCGACACGGGGAAGCGGCCCAGAGGTGTGATCAATAGGCATAACTCCCCAATGATAGTTGGCTTGGGGATGCGCACCACTTCATGTCGGGGCGCTTAGGCTGGAACCATGAGCGAGACTGCAGCCACCCCCTTTTTCTCGGTGGCTTTGTGCACTCATAACGGTGCCTCATATATCGAAGAGCAACTGCTCAGCATTCTTGATCAAGAGCCGGCCCCGACCCAGCTGGTGGTGTCTGATGACGCCTCGAGCGACGACACGATTGCCCGAGTTCGTGCCGTTGCGGCTCGCTATCCCGAAGTGCAGCTCACCGTCTTCGAAAACTCTCCGCCCCTCGGCGTCACGAAGAACTTTGAGCAGGCTATCCGCGCGTGCACGGGTGACCTCATTGCCTTGAGCGATCAGGATGATGTGTGGCATGCGGGGCGGCTTGCTCTATTCGCGGCACAATTCGCTGCGCATCCGGCTGTCTCGCTCCTGCATTCTGATGCCCGGCTCGTCGATGGTGCCGGAGTGCCGCTTGGTCATACCCTTTCGGAAGCGCTGGGCGTCAGCACGAGCGAAGTCGCCAGCATCCATGCCGGGGATGCTTTCTCGGTGATGCTCCGCCGCAACCTCGTGACGGGTGCTTGTGCGGTCTTTCGTCGAAGCCTTGTTGAATTTGCGGCGCCGTTTCCACCCTCATGGGTTCACGACGAATGGCTCGGCATTATTGCTGCAGCCGTGGCTTCTACGGACTTTGTTGAGCAGCCAACGATCGATTACCGGCAGCACGGTTCCAACCAGATCGGTGCCACAAAACTCTCCCTCCGCGGAAAGTTTGGGCGCATGATGGAACCGCGTCGTGACCGCAATGCTCGACTAGAAACCAACATGACGGTGCTTGTTGACCGTCTGCAACGGCTCGGTGGGCGGGTTGACGCTGGCAAGCTGAGCCGAGCACGGGCCAAACTGGAACACGAACGCATGAGAAATTCGCTTCCTGAGGGGCGTTTGAGCCGCATCCCCTCCGTCGCTCGCGCTTTCGCCGCGGGCCGATATGGTCACTATTCACGGGGTCCCCTTGACGCGGTACGCGACATTGTTCAGCCAGTCGGTTGACTCTCGGAGCAGCTGAACTGCCTGCCAAGACTCGCCGGGTAAGATTCCGGGTGTGCAGATACGTGAACTCTCGGTGCCAGATTCCTACGAAATTACCCCAAAACAATTCGCTGACGACCGCGGCGTGTTCTTGGAGTGGTACCGCTTCGACAAGCTCGAAGAGGTAGTGGGGCACCCGCTTGACCTTCGCCAGGCCAACACGTCGGTCTCGCAGCGTGGCGTTGTGCGAGGCATCCACTATGCGGATGTTCCTCCCGGGCAAGGCAAGTACGTCACGGTCACCCACGGTGCCGGTATCGATTTCGTTGTCGACATTCGGGAGGGGTCGCCCACTTATGGTCAGTGGGACTCCGTCATTCTCGACACTGTCGACCGCCGTGCGGTTTACGTTGCTGAGGGGCTCGGCCATGCCTTCATCGCGCTCACTGACGACGCGACCCTCACGTATTTGGTGAGCGACGTATATAAGCCGGGAGCCGAACACGACATCAACGTGCTCGACCCTGAAATCGGTTTGGTGTTCCCGCCCGAACTCGGCGACCTCGTGCTCTCGCCCAAAGACAAAATCGCCCCCAGTCTTGCTGAGCGCCTTGCTGATGGCTCACTTCCCTCGTACGCAGCCGTCAAGGAGTATTACGGGGCGAACCGAAAGGAACGCAACTAATGCGCGGAATTATTTTGGCCGGTGGCAGCGGTACGCGCCTGTGGCCCATTACTAAGGGCATTTCCAAGCAGCTCATGCCCATCTATGACAAGCCCATGGTGTACTACCCCTTGTCGACTCTCATGAGTGCGGGCATCCGCGAGATTCTCATCATCACGACTCCGGATGATCAACCGCAGTTTCAGCGACTGCTTGGTGACGGCAGCGAACTGGGAATCGAGCTCACGTATGCCGTGCAGCCTTCGCCAGATGGGCTCGCACAGGCGTTCATTATCGGCGAGGAGTTCATCGGTGATGAAAAGGTCGCTCTCGTTCTCGGTGACAACATCTTTCACGGCGTGGGTCTCGGATCAAACCTGCGCAAGCACAATGACGTCGATGGATCACTCATTTTCGCGTACCACGTGCGCAACCCCCGCGCCTACGGCGTTGTCGAGTTTGATGAGAACTTCATTGCGCAGTCGATCGAAGAGAAGCCGGTCGAGCCGAAAAGCAATTACGCGGTGCCTGGCCTCTACTTCTACGACAACTCAGTGATTGAGATCGCAAAGTCAATCACGCCGAGCGCCCGTGGGGAACTTGAAATCTCGACCATCAATGAGCACTACCTCAACCGGGGTCAGTTGCAGGTCAACGTGCTCGATCGTGGTACCGCGTGGCTCGACACCGGCACATTTGAATCGATGGTTCAAGCCACCGAATTCGTGCGCGTGATCGAAGACCGCCAGGGTTACAAGATTGGCTGCATCGAAGAGATCGCCTGGCGCGCGGGCTGGATTTCGGATGACCAACTCGCTGCCCTCGCCGCCCCTCTCGTGAAGAGCGGCTACGGCGTCTACCTCGAAGGACTGTTGGCGGCAGCGAAGTGACTCGTGTACTGATCATTACGGGTGACCCGATCGGTCCCCGGATGGCAGGGCCCGCGATTCGTTCGTGGAATATGGCTCTCGCGCTCGCCGAAGCGGGCAACGAGGTCACGCTCACGACGACGACAAAGCTGCAGCCGGTTGATGCCCCCTTCGAACTCACTCTCGTGACGCCGGGGGAGAACGACGCCTTTGCGAAACTCGAACAGTGGTGCGACGTTGTGGTCTTTCAAGGCCACGCCATGCGCCAGTTCGAAGTGCTGCGCACGACAGACAAGATCACCGTCGTCGACATTTACGACCCCATGCATCTCGAAATGCTCGAGCAGGGCCGCGAACTTGCGCGTGCCACGTGGGAGCTTCGCGTCACGACCGCGACCGAGGTGCTCAACGAGCAGCTCGCCCTCGGCGACTTCTTTATGTGTGCCTCGGAACGGCAGCGACTGTTCTACTTTGGCCAGATGGCAGCGCTCGGTCGTCTCAGTCCCACCACGTACGAAAATGACCCTCATCTCGAAGGTCTTCTCAGCGTCGTGCCATTCGGGCTCGAAGGCACGCCTCCCGCCCACGAGCGCGATACCCTCAAGGGTGTTCTGCCGGGCATCAACGCCGACGACAAGCTCATGATCTGGGGCGGTGGCGTCTACAGCTGGTTTGACCCCAAGACTCTGATCCGGGCCGTTGCGAAACTTGCTGAAACGCGCGACACGGCCAAGCTCTACTTTCTCGGCACCCGGCATCCGGGAGTCGACCAGATGGGGATCGTCCGGGAATCGCACGATCTTGCTGCTGAGCTGGGTGCGCTCAACTCCTCGGTGTTCTTCAATGAGGAGTGGGTCGACTACGCCGATCGCCAAAACTATCTGACCGAAGCGGATGCCGGAGTCAGTACCCATATGTCGCATATCGAGACCACGTTCTCGTTCCGCACTCGCATCCTCGACTATCTCTGGGCGGGGCTGCCCATGGTTGTTACTGAGGGCGATAGCTTCGCCGATCTCATCGAGGCTGAGGGACTGGGGCTCACCGTGCCTGCCCAAGACGCGGATGCTCTCGCCGCGGCCCTCGACCGTGTTCTCTACGACGAAGCGTTCATTGCCGAGTGCAAGCAGAACGTCGCTCGGGTTCGCGAGGACTTCTACTGGAAGCGCACGCTCGCGCCCTTGGTGAATTTTGTTGCCAACCCGCAGCACGCCGCCGACCACGCAGAAACGCGTCGTCGTGGGGTGGCACTGGGCGGTAAAGTTCGCAAGCCTTACGGCCTGCGTCACGACCTGCGCATGGCGTGGCATCACTTACGCCACACGGGTGTCAAAGCCACGGCAGCAAAGATCGTCGCGAGAGTTCGGAGCTAAATTTTGCTCACAGCTATCTCACGGTTGAATGACGTTAGCTTTATCGGATGTTGACTGGACTGCGCTCCGTGTTCTCACGCTCAGACCGTCGATTCAGGATGATCGTGGCACCCGTTTTGGTGTTCGCCGCACTGGCGGCCTGGGCTTTGTCCTCACCCGTCGGGGCGAGTCCTGACGACGACTTTCATCTCACCAGCATTTGGTGCGCGACAGGCAACTCTGACTACTGTGCCCCTTCTGGCGATGATGGAACCCGTCTGGTCCCTCCCGCTGTGGCAAACCCCGCTTGTTTCGCCTATGACGCCGAGAAGAGTGCTGGCTGCCAAAGTCGTCTCGATTTCACTGCTGGAGCCACCCAAGAGACGGGGCGAGGAAACTTCGCAGGCGGATATCCTCTTGTTTACTACGGGACCATGAGTATGTTCGTTGGCCCCGATGTGCACGCTTCGGCGTTTGTGATGCGTATCGTCAATATCGCACTGTTCGTCGGCATCGGAGTGGTGCTGTATCTTTTGTTGCCGGCGGCGCGACGTCAGATTCTCATTTGGCAGTGGGCGCTGACAACGGTGCCGCTTGGGCTCTTCGTGCTCGCATCCAATAACCCCAGCTCGTGGGCTGTGATGGGAATTGGCTACGGTTGGCTCGCTCTACTTGGCTACTATGAATCGCGAGGGCGTCGACGCATCGGGTTGGGCGCGCTCTATTTGCTTGGCGCAGTGATGGCTTCCGGTTCGCGCAGCGACGCGACAGTGCTGTTTATCGTCGCGACGTGTGCGGCAGTTATGCTTTCGGCTCAGCGGTCGCGACAGTTCGCACTGTTATCGCTTCTTCCTGCTGCAGGCTTGGCGATTTGTGCGTTCCTATTCCGTGCATCGCGTTCGGTCGATGCTGTGGCAGGAGGCGTCGCAGATCAGCTGGGGTTGGGAGTCATTCTTCAGCGAATCGCTTACAACCTCACGGAAGTGCCGTCGATCTGGACGGGAATCTTTGGCCAGTCATGGGGCTTGGGGTGGTTGGACACCTCGATGCCGGCCGTGGTCTGGGTGAGTTGCCTAGCCGCGCTGATAGGTGCAGGCTTTGTCGCGGCTCGTGCCAGCTCTGTCCGAAAGTCCGTGGTGGTGTTTTTGGGGGCGACCGCTCTCGCGCTCATCCCCGTCACCTTGCTTGTGTTGGCAGGCAACGACGTCGGCGACAACTACCAGCCACGTTACTTGCTGCCGCTTATCATTGTTTTCGTGGGGGCCGTGTTTTTCACGCCTGCGGCTCAGAGCGTGCGTCTCTCTCGCGCGCAGACGTGGTCAATCATCATCGCACTCTCGATTGCGCATTTCATTGCTCTGTATCTCAATACCCGCCGATACGTGACTGGCATCGATGCCTTGAGCCCCGATCTCGACGCGGGCCGAGAGTGGTGGTGGAACCTCGTCATTACACCGAATGTTGTGTGGATCGCGGGATCACTTTGCTTTGCGGCAGCGCTCGCGATGCTTTTGAGCTCCGCCCGAATGACGGCGACCAGAGCAAGTGGTACCCAAGCAGCTGAGATTGCTGTGCCGCAGCGCGGCATTCGCGGTCTCTGAGATAGCCTGTACGAATGGTACCCGGCCACGCTGACGTTGTTGATGTGTCCAAGCGCACCCATTTCTCTCGCCGCTTCCGCCTGATTTATCTTGCTCCAGTGCTTGCGCTGCTGGCATTGTCAGCGTGGGCCTTTGCCTCCCCAATGGGCGCGGCACCCGACGATGATTATCATCTTGTGAGCATCTGGTGTGCCACGGGCGACGACGCCTATTGTCAGCCTGGCTCGACAGACGCGACTCGTCTTGTTCCACAAGCCTTGCTGAGCTCGCCCTGCTACGCGTTCTACAGCGAAGAGAGCGCCGCGTGCCAAAACCGGATCGATTTTGACAGCACGGCTCTTGTCGAAAGCAAGCGCGGAAACTTTGTGGGTGCTTATCCGCCCTTGTACTACTCAGTCATGAGTGTGTTTGTGGGGCCAGACGAGCACTTTTCTGTGATGTTGATGCGACTCTTCAACATCGCGTTGTTCGTCGGTATCACGTCGGCACTATATGTTTTGTTGCCGCGCAACCGCAGACCGGCCCTCGTGTGGGGCTGGCTCGTCAGTACAGTGCCGTTGGGCATTTTCTTGTTGGCGTCAAACAATCCGAGCGGATGGGCAGTGGCGGGCGTCGGATCCGCGTGGCTCGCGCTTCTGAGCTATTACGACGCACGAACACCTGCAACTCGATGGGCTTCCGCCGGGCTTGTAGCGGTTTCAGTGCTCATGGCAGCGGGCTCTCGAGGCGACGCCGCGATGTACGTAGTCGGAGCTCTTGGAGTTGCTGCGCTACTCGCGTTCGCGAACACCAAACGGTTCTGGTTGCTCACCATTTTTCCGCTCGCAATGACGGTGGTTGCTGGCGCATTCTTTCTCGTTGCGCGACAGACTGCAGCTGGAGTGAACGGTTTTAGCGGAGCAGAAGCTGGTCCGGCAGCGCAGCAGGCGGCCACCGCAGCGGATAGTTTGAGTGGGTTCGGGCTGCTTGCGTACAACCTACTTAACGTTCCGTCGCTGTGGATTGGGTCTTTTGGAGGGTGGGCGCTTGGGTGGCTCGACACGCCGATTCCGGCCTCTGTCACTTTCCTCGCTTTGGCGGCTTTCGTCGGAGTTGGCTTCGTGGGACTCTCCATCTTGAACTCGCGCAAAGTCATTGCCGTAGCAGGCGTCGGCTTCGTCCTGTGGATGCTTCCGACATACGTGCTTACTCAGGGCGGTGACAAAGTAGGTGAGCAGGTGCAGCCGCGCTACATTCTGCCCCTCGTTGTGCTGATGGCGGGACTGTTGGTGATAGAAGCGGGCCGCAAGAAATTCGCTCTGGGGCGTGTACAGACGCTCGGTGTGGTTATGGCTCTGATCGCGGCAAACCTCGTCGCGCTGCATATGAATATGCGCCGGTATATCACCGGGAATGATGTTCCCGGCTGGAACCTCAATGCGCAAGCCGAATGGTTCTGGTCTGGTGCCCCTGCGCCTATGGTCGTGTGGGCTATCGGATCGCTAGCATTTGCCGGACTAGTGGTGGTGCTCGCGCGCGAGATGTCGATCTCGAGTGTCAAAGTTCCCGAGACCGACCCCGCTGAAGAGCTTAAGCTGTCGGCTTCCCGATAACGCGGTAAGTGACTCCTGGCCACTGTTCTGCACTGCTAACACGGCGACCATCAACAAAGGTGCGGATGCCGGGGAGTTGTTCCGCCGTGAGGCTGCGATATTCGTGGTGGTCGGCCTGCACGACAGCTGCGTCGATTGGCTCACCGTAGTGGTACGGCGTGAAGCCGAGCTTCGTGAGCTCCTCGTCGGTGTGCAGCGGATCGTGAACGAGCACGGTAGCTCCACGTGAGGTGAGAGCATCCACGGCAGCAAAAACGCCTGAGAACGCAGTCTCCTTTACTTCACCACGGTACGCCGCGCCAAGAACTACCACGCTGGCGCCCGTAAGGTCGCCGTGAGCACCCTCAAGGAGGCCGATGGTGTAGTCGGGCATCCCGGCGTTAGCTTCTCGGGCGGCGCGCACGATGGTGGCCTCGGGATCGTTCCACAGGTACAAGCGGGGGTAGACCGGGATGCAGTGGCCACCCACAGCGATCCCGGGCTGGTGGATGTGGCTGAAGGGCTGAGAGTTTGTTGCCTGAATAACTGCGTAGACATCGATACCGTTGTTGCCCGCAAATCGCGCGAACTGGTTGGCAAGGCCAATGTTGACATCACGGTAAGTGGTTTCTGCCAGCTTGGCGAGTTCCGATGCTTCGGCTGAGCCGAGGTCCCAGACGCCGTTCTCGCGCGCAAGGTCTGGGCGCTCGTCGAAGTCGAGTACGGCGTTGTAGAACTCGGTTGCCTTCGCAGCACCTTCGGGCGAGAGGCCGCCAACGAGCTTGGGGTACTTGCGAAGATCTTCGAATACGCGGCCAGTAAGCACACGCTCGGGGGAGAAGACGAGGTGGAAGTCCTTGCCTTCAGTCAGACCCGAGACCTCTTCGAGTAGTGGTTTCCAGCGGTTGCGAGTCGTACCTACCGGCAGCGTAGTTTCGTACGAAACCAGTGTGCCGGCGGTGAGGTGCTCACCGAGAGACCTGGTTGCGACGTCCATCCAACCAAAATCAGGCTTGGCATCTTTGTCGACGAACAGCGGAACCACGAGAACTACGGCGTCTGCGCCGGGAATAGCGTCGGCGTAGTCGGTCGTGGCGCGAAGCTTGCCTGCGGGGACTAGTTCACTCAGGTGCTCTTGCAGGTGTGCTTCACCAGGGAACGGCTCTATGCCCTTATTGATGAGATCGACGAACTCGGCGTTAATGTCGACGCCCACGACGTGGTGACCCTTCGAGGCAAACTGAACGGCCAGAGGGAGGCCGATCTTACCGAGGGCGACAACTGCGATTTTCACTGGGGAGAGTCCTTCTGTCGAGGGCTGCGCAAGGCGTCAAGCGCAGGGATGTTAAGTCTAGTTGCCCTTAGCGCCGGAGGTGGCTCTTGTGCGATGGCTTCACAGTTGGTGTACACGGAACTAGGGGGAGTCGAGAACGATAACCTAAGGATGCACGAAAGGTGGCGAGATGATCAAAGCGATCAAGTGGGTTGCGGGTAAAGTTCTGCGTGTTATTCCCGAACCGCTGCTCGGTCGTTTGCTTCCAGGCGAGTTTCGGTTCGACCCCCGTGACCTGCCTGAACTTCCGGAACCGCCTATTGGCGCGATTCGCGTATACATTGCTCCGGCGAACTATGCAGGACAAGGATGGGAGTGGGCTCGCGCCATAGACCGCTATTTCGACGGCGCCCAAGCATCAAATATGGTCTACCAGCGAAAGGCCGATTTTCGGTATCAGGCTGACAGCGCTGTGCCTTTAGGTTTCTACGCGGCATCGAGACGCTGGCAGCGCCGCCAGTTTGACTGGGTGGCTAAGAACTATACTCACGTCATCATTGAGGCGGAACAGCAGCCATTCGGTGCCGTTCTCGACGAATCGGTCACTTCTCAGGTTCGAAGGCTCCAGGCGCGCGGCCTCACCGTTACGATGCTCTGTCATGGAACGGACATCCGGTTGCCGAGTCGCCATCGTGAACTTGTGCCGAATTCTCCGTTCGCGGATTCTCTCGCCAGCGTTGCGCCCAAACTTGAAGAACTCGCCAGAACTAATCGTCAGATTCTCGACTCGCTAGCACTTCCGGTACTCGTCTCGACGCCGGATCTCTTGGCTGATGTTCCCGTCGCGCGTTGGCTTCCTGTCGTCGTTGATGCTGCGCGGTGGAGTGTGACGTCTGAGCCGCTTGATCGTGCAGTTCCGGTTGTCGCCCACGCCCCCAGCAAGGGTGCGGTCAAAGGATCTGAGCTTATTGATCCCATTCTCCAGCGGATGCACGAGAGAGGCATTATCGAATATCGGCGGGTTAACGGTGTGCCGTCCGCACAGATGCCTGACGTCTATCGGAGCGCAGACATTGTGCTCGATCAGTTTCGGCTCGGATCGTATGGAGTCGCTGCGTGCGAGGCGATGGCGGCGGGTCGGGTAGTGGTTGGACACATTACGGATGACAACCGGGCCAGAGTCAGGGAGTCGACGGGGGAGTCGTTGCCGATCGTGGAGTCGACGGTGGAAGATCTCGAAGAAGTTCTTCTGGGAGTCATTCTCAATCGGGAAGGGTCCCGTGAGATCGCTCGCGCAGGTGCGGCATTCGTTGCCAAAGTACACGACGGACGATTCTCAGCTGCAGTCTTTGAGGACCTTTTTCACTCCTGATCTAGGGAGAGTGCGATCGCCGTCGCGGCATGATCAGCTACGGAGCGCAATGAATAGTTGGCCTCAACCCACTCAGAGAGCCGCCTATCCGGATGCTGGCGCGGTGTAGACAGTGCGTCTAACATCGCGTCAGCGACCTGCGTGGCTTCCCAGTTTGTCGCCCAGCCCAAGTGGTTCTCTATGACGAGTTCGTTGAGGGGACCCGCTCCTGAATAGATCACGGGAACGCCGCAACTTAGCCCGGCGAGAGCCTTGGTCGCGAAAGCGAAGTCATAGCCCTGGCCTGGTCGTAGCGAGGCCAGGATTGCGGTCGACCCTCGAAGCCATGCTGAGATCTCGGCCGCCTCTACTGCGTCATGAAACGTGACTCGATCCGCGAATGCGCGTGACCGGGTCTTGATTGCTTCGAGTTCTGAGCCGCCCCCAAACATCTTTAGAGTTGCGGTGGGATGCTCTCGGCAGACTCTTTCGAACGCGTCCGCGAACACTGAGGCTCCGTGAACTTCCGACATCGTGCCGGCGTAGATGAAATAGGGTGACTTTTCGGTCTTCCGCGGGCCATCAGGAGAGAACACTGAAGTATCGACCCCGGTGCCGACTACCGTGACCCTCGCCCGTTCGGCGCCAAGCGCGACGATTTCATGCCGGATGTCTTCAGAGATCGCGAGCACACCCCGTGCTCCGCTGAGCGTGAGGCGCTCCATCGTCGACACCGCTGAAAGCACGAGGGGGTGCACCCCGAGTTTCTTTACTACAGCGGTGGTCACATCTGCGGAGTAGTAGAAGTAAGGGGTGCGGCGCACCCAGCATGCCAAGCGAGTTGCCATTCCCGTAGTGGGGGGAGGCTCTGCGATCACAACGTCAACGCGCCGGGATAGCAAGAGCCGGAAAAAGAGGGGCACATCAAAACTCAGATATTGCAGGTAGCCACGAACGACGCCGTTCTTGTCACGTAGCACCGGCCATCGCCGGATCCTGGCTGTGCTGCGAGTGGCTCCTGGAGCCTTGGTGGTCAAGACCTTGGTTTCAAACCCGGCGGCATCGAGTGAGCGCGCGAGGTTGCCGAGCCGGTAGGCAGCTGCTGCTCCTTCCGGCTCGAAGACGCGGGTGGCGATAATCGCCCTGCGCGGAGTCACGATTCTGTACTGGGAAGTTCGACGAGTGAACGGAATTTAGTGCTCTCCACACTGGCGTTGAGCTGTGATGCCGCGCTATGCGAGGCCCATTTCATCGCTTCAATTTGTGTACTTGACAGATTTGACAGCGTCTCTGCAAGTGACTCAACGGTCCATTCGGGCGCGACGGCACCATTGCCGAATTCGCTAACGATCTCAACCATCATTGCACTTTCGCCAATCACGACTCCAAGTCGGCCTTGGATCGCTTCAAATAGTTTGTTGGGCAGAACCCATTCGAGATTTCGGGTCGTTGGAGGGAAGAACATGATCTCAAGGTCATACTCATTGATACATTCGGCAATTTTGGCCGTCGGCACTGGCTGCCGGAAGAGAACTCTATCTCCCAGATCTGCAGCGTATTCCTTGAGCTCTTGGAGTAGCGCGTCATCGTGCATCATCATGAATGTCATGACGAAACGATCATCGAGAAGTCGCATGGCATCAACGATCTCCCACAGTCCGCGTCTCTTATTGGTGATTCCATGGTGGATCATCCGAACTGTCCCTGGCAGCGTGGGCGACGGAGCAAGCTCAGAAAACTCGGGAATATTTCTCACGACTGTCGGCGGCTCAATACCGAGTTCGCGAGCGTATTGCAATGCTATTCCAGAGCTGACGGTCGATCGCGAAGTGAATCTCTCGTGGCCAATAAGCGCACGAGCCCATTCATAATATGGCGCTGATGCCCGAAGCCAGAGTGTATTGCGGCCCAGTTTCTCAGGAAAATACTCGTGAAGGTCGAGATGAATATGAGCGAGCGTTTCCGCGCGGCCGAAAGTTTTACTGTCGACCGCCCAGGGGACAAAATGTCTGTCGTTGAGTATGACGAGATCGTAGTTTCCGTTTCGCACGATGCGTCGAAGTTCCAATGGGATTCGTGCCGCTGTGAGAAGCCGAAATTTCTTAGTATGGGAAAGCAGCCCGTAAATTACTGCAGTACCAAAGCGTGTACTTATCCATGATGGTTCAGGCTTCAGCGAAAAGTGCTCACGGGCCCCTTGGGGTCGCTCTCCTAGCCCCAAAGTATCGACGGCCCACCCATCGTCGTGCAGCCATTCAATCTGGCGGAGAACTCGTGGGTCACTCGAAATATGAGACATTACTGCGATCAATGCTCTCTTTGTCTGAGTCATTCTGAGCGCTTCACCTCTTACCACTATTCCCACGAGTCGAGAGCGTGGGGGCCCCCGCAAAATTCCCACTGAGGCATGACACTGTCAACGCAAGGAAAAATTGAACCCGTTTCACAGTGACTCCAATATGGGGTCTCATTCAGGGCTCGCCGTCTGGTTAGTCGTGAAGGACCCTAAGGAGGTTGCCCTGTGGTCGTAGAGAGCTCGGCCTACCCACTTCTTCTTCACCGCAAACCATGCTGTTCGGGTACTGTGGATGTCTGCCGCGATCGCAATGTCAGAGTTGGTTAAGAGTTGGAGTGCTTCGGCGTTTCGCCTGACGGTCCTCCAGAAAACTCTCCCCTGATCTGTTGGACTAATTGAGTTGAGCAAGCGGCCAATTGAGTATTCTGCCAACTTCCCTCGCAAATCAAAGAGCCCAAGTCGATCAAAAAGACGATCAAGCCGACCGTAGTCGGATCTCATCAAGCGCACGTGTTGCGCCCCGGAGATGACATCCGACCTCAGCCCGAACGAAATGACGGATAGCTCCGTTTCGTCCGGTGAATCATCGAGCAACTTTTCCAGTATCGATGGCTCCCCAGCGACAGCCGAGTTACGAGACGATTCGAACCCCGACCCAATCAGTACAACGATTCGTTGAGAGTCTGGCGTCGCGGTCACTGTGAGCCTCCCCGAACCAACGATGCAAGCTCAGCCACCCGGGGCAGTAGCTGTTCGTCTCGTGCGAGGTGTCGAGCCCAATTCTGATTCTCGATGAAGTCGTGTTCTTTCATGTGGACTGCAGCATCTGCGGCATCGAGAATAGCGGTGGTGATATCGGCGACCGTGACGTTCTCGATGGGATACCACCCGGGATACCCGGAGAGAATCTCTGAGGCTGCGGTCTCAGGATGATGTGCGGAAACGATCGGCAAACCTGTTGCCGCATATTCAAAGACCTTCCCGCTAGTCACATATTTGCTGCGTCCGAGAATTAGCATCAGCACGTCAAAGCTCTTGTAGACCTCGGAAATGTTCGTCTTGCTGACGGAGCCTTCGTACTTCACGCCCGCGTCCGCATACTCTTCGAATAGCGCAGCAACAGCCGAATCTGGCTCTGCAAAATGGCCCAACCTGCCGCGAAAAACGAGGTGGGACCGGCCTACCAATTCTGACGAAGCTCGAGCTTGAACCCAAGCGTCCAAAGTCTCGCGGAGTGGCATTGGACCATACGTGGTGCCTAGGAAGCCGAATACGAGCCCTTGATCGCTGGGCAACCGTGACCGCGTTTGATCAAGGAAGCTCGGATCGTATCCGTTCGCTACGACGTGAAATGAGTCTGATCGTTCTGGATATGTCTTCGCGTGCCAATCCCGAATCGCCCTGTTGACAAACCATGCTTCGGAACTCAGCGAGAAGAGTTTTTTCTCAAGACGCCTAGATCTTCGACTTCCGATATGTCGTCCCGAGTATACATTGAGGTGCCAAGTGTCCCGATGATCCATAACGTAAGGGACTCCAAAGCGACGGTGCAGCGCATAGCCCGGCATGAAGTCCACATTGGGATTTGAAGTCCCCAAGACAAGGTCCACGCTGTCGTTTAGATGAATATCCACGGCTGCGCTTATAAGCGGACGAAGCCAGCTTGCGTAGCTAGGCTCAGGGAACTTTAGGCCCGCCCATTTCCACCGAAGATAGTTCCAGAGAAGTGGCGAAAAAAGTCGCCAGCGACTCCACCGGGCGATGTCGGGCTCCCCGCGTTGTGGGTCAAACGGAATCCGGACCACATTCACACGAGGATCAATCGACGCCTCCGAGTCGGGGTCGCTCCCGGTTAAGCGCTCGAAGGTGTCACGAGTCGCGGTGAGGACGGTAACTCTCCAGCCATTTTGAGCGAAAGCATTGGCTGTAGCGAGCGCGCGATACATCCCGGCGCCTCGGGAGGGCGGATATCCCCAAGCTACGTAAAGAAGGTGAGGCTCGGTGCTGGGGCGGGCTGGGGAGGGTTTCGGCATTGGTCTCATTATAGGCAGAGCTGCGTATCGAACTAGAGTTTGCGATTGCTAGGAAGCGGGATCAGCTTGATCGCCTCCGAGGCCAGCGAGTCGTGCCTGATTCGCGAAATCGGGCACTGAGGCCACGAGTTCGCTAAAAGTCCCTTGTGCGCCGACTTGGCCGTCTTTCATGAAGAAGATTATGTCTGACTCTTTCACCGTCGCGAGTCGGTGAGCAACGGTGATAATCGTCATGGATCCTTTGAGTCGACGGATAGCATCCGTGACTGCAGCCTCCGTCGCCGTGTCGAGTGCGCTAGTTGCTTCGTCCATGACGAGTACCAGCGGATCGGAGTATAAGGCGCGTGCTATTCCAAGTCGTTGACGTTGCCCGCCTGAGAGGGCCAAGCCGCGCTCGCCAATACGAGAGTAGATTCCGTTTTCGCGGCTCTCAATTATCGAAAGCATTTGAGCCTGGTCAAGTGCAACGCGGGCGCGATCCGCGTCCGCGTCATTTGTCCATGTCAAGGCAACATTTTGAAGTGCGCTTGCATCGAAAAGGGAAACATCTTGCGGTACATACCCAATGCTGTTTCGCCAGTCCACGGCTGCTTCGGTTAATGAGATGTCGTCGATATAGATGTCACCAGACGTGGGTTCTAGCAGTCCCAGAATGAGATCGATAAGAGTCGACTTACCTGCCCCAGACGAGCCAACGAACGCAACTGTGGATCCAAAAGGAATCGATAGAGAGACGCCCGCTACCGCCATCGGGGCATCATCGTTGTACTGAAACGAGACATTTTCGAAACGAATCTCGCGCGGGTTCTCGGGGAGTTTGCGTTGCGTAATGTTCGCTTTCAACCGTCGGTGCAATTCTGATCTCTCAATTTCAGTCACGACTGCGTGCGCATGCGGATGGCTCACGGACACCTGTGTCACAACCGATTGAAAACGCACGATTGAGGGCGCGAGCCGAAAGCCGGCGAGGCCGAAAAGCGCGACCGCGGTCGTCGCACCCACCATTCCGCCGGTGAGATATCCAGCGATGCCGACCAGCGCGAATCCTCCAACAATCCCGGAGTCAAGGGCGAAGCGAGGCACCTGGCCCAAGAATTGTGAGTTTGACCGTGCTTTGGTCGATCGTGATCGGTTACCTCGTACAACGGCAGCGGCCTCTGCACTCTTGTTCCTCAGGCTGACCTCTTTAAGGGCGCCGACCATTTCAGTTATCAGACGGGAGCTCCTCAACGAAAAACGAAGAGCCACGAGGCCAGCCTCGCGTGCGCGCTTAGTTACCCAGAAGAACAAAGCGGCACCGAGTAACCCGAGATAGATGATGGCGATTATCGCAACCATGGGCTGGGCTATTGCGAGGACGGTAACGACCATGACGAAACTGAGAAACTCGCCGACAAGTGTGGTGGCCGGAAGAATAAACCCTGAGACAGTGGTGCTCACACTGCTGTCTGTGAGACGGACAATATCCGCGGAGTTGCGCTTGAGCCGGTCTACCCAGTTTGATTCAAGATAGCTGTCAAAAAGGCGTGAACCCAGCTCGAGCTCGTAGGTGGCGAACCGTCGAGTTGCGCGCCACATCATTCCCAACGTTCCCGCGCTCTTGCCAATAATCAGCAAGCATATGGCGCCGAAGAGGACGAGCACGCCTGCACCTTCGACTGTCCCGATCACCGGAAGGCTCAGAGGACTGCCAGATGCCAGCGGTGCGATCGCGAGCGCCAGCAGCGCAAGAGCAGCCGCGTCGACCACTGACAGTAGTGCGAGTCCTACCGAATATCTAACGAGGAATCGGCGGGCAGAGCTCGGTAGCAAGCTCAGCACCTCGCGGTACGTGGCTATTAGCGCTTTGAAATTCATAAGTATTCCGTATTCACAAGTTCGTCGATGGTGTGGCGGGTTAAGTGACTAACTGCTGCCGCAATGGTGTCAACGGTTTTGATGCTGACGTCACTGCCCGCATCCACTTACATCGAGCCGTCTCTTGATTGTCGTCGATCGTGATTTACTTTCGCTCCAAGCACCACAAAGTTCTCAGCTTACCTTCGATTCTACGGGGCTGATCAACCGGCAAAAGTGCTTGTTGAGGGAGGTTCGTGAACCCAAGGTCGCACGGTCATCCTGTCGCTTGCTCCGAAACTCGCACAGTGTGAGGTCAGCCGTTGCGCTGTATCGATGGCGCGGCCCGCGCAGCGTGGAATTTGTGATTTGCATTGTGTCAGACTGGACGTCATGGGTCGAACTTGGATTGTTGTGCCAATGTACAATGAGGGCAGCATGATCGGCGCCGTGATTGACGACCTCAAGCAGTCATTCGCACATATCGTGTGCATAGATGATGGTTCATCAGACGACTCAGCAGAAGCCGCGAGAGCTGCTGGGGCCACCGTTGTTGTCCACCCCATCAACTTGGGGCAGGGGGCAAGTCTGCAAACGGGATTTGAGTTTGCTTTGTCCGATCCGGCGATGACGGAAGTCGTTACGTTCGACGCTGATGGACAACATCAGGTTTCCGATGCGGTTTCTATGATTGAGAAATTACACGCAGACGAGCTGGATGTTGTAATCGGCTCGCGATTTTTAGATGACCGAACTTCGATGAGTCGAGCAAAGCGATCGGTGCTTCGTGCCGCGGCCGCATATACGAGGGCGACGAGCGGAATGGAACTCACGGATGCTCACAACGGGCTGAGAGTTATCGGCCGTGATCTTCTCTCTCGAATCTACCTCACGCAGAACCGCATGGCCCATGCGTCAGAATTGATTGATCAGATCAGCTCGTGCCGGGCCCGTTGGGCGGAGTTTCCCACCCATATCGTTTACACAGATTATTCAAAGAAGAAGGGGCAATCCCTTCTCAACTCAGTCAATATTCTCGTAGAGATCATGTTTAGGTGACCAAATGACCATTGTTTTCCAAATTCTTGCTGCGGTGACAATTCTTGTCGCCGGATACTTCATGTTTCGCGGCGGAGGGGCACGTCACCAGGCTATCCAGCGGATCATGCTGGTCGTATTCATGGCAGCGGCAACTTCATCAGTCTTCTTCCCTCAGCTATGGACCTACGCTGCGCGTTCAGTTGGCGTAGGCCGAGGTGCGGACCTACTTCTTTACATCACCGTGCTTGTTTTCCTAGGCTTTATCGCGACGACGTATCGACGGTTTCGACGCACTGAGAACGACCTCACCGAATTGGCGCGGAAGGTCGCGTTGCTCTCCGTCGAGAAGCGGGATTCGAAAACTCCATCGCCCGAAGACGATGAACGTGAACGCCGGGACTAATTCGTCCTTCGATGGCAAGCGCCCTGCTCCAAGCAGGGCCAAGCTCAATTCGATTGGCTACCGAGGATTGGCTTGAGGAAAGCCTTTCCTTCAGATTCAGCACTGAGCTGGAGAGCCGCCTCATGTGACTTTTGCTTGAGCCTCACGACTTCCTCTTGGGTAAGCGAATTGAGGCTCGAAACTAGTGAATCGACGCTCCAGCCGTCGACGACGATACCGTTGTCGAATTCTTCGACCACCTCAACCATCATCGGACTTCGACCGATCACCAAGCCCAACCGGCCCTGCACGGCTTCAAAGAGCTTGTTGGGTAGAGCGAACTCCAAGTTCTTCGTCACGGGTTTGAAGAACATAATCTCGAGATCATATTTGTTGATCTCCGCGGCGATAGCGGGCATAGGAACTGGTGGTACAAAATTCACCCGTGCGCCGAGAGGTGCTGCCAAGGTGCGCAGCTTCTTCTGAAAGGCTTCGTTGCCGGTAAGCATGAACGTTAGAGTGAAACGCTCGTCGAGCCGCTCCATGGCTTCGATCATTTCCGCTAATCCTCGACTAGCGCTCGCGAGTCCGTGGTAGACCAAGCGCACTCGTCCTGATTCGAGAGCACTGGGATTCTGGCTCTCGTATGGAGGACAATTTCGGACGATTGCGGGAGTATCAATGGCGAAATCCCTTGAATACAGATCTGCAATCCGCGAAGCGACAGTACTTCTCGAATCGATCCGACGGTCGCCTATCATCGCTCGCTGCCATACGTAGAACCGTCTTGTGAGATAGCGCCATGCGGTTGTGAGCGGTTTTGAGCGGCCGCGGTACTCGTGGATGTCTAGGTGAACGTGCGCCTTTATCGTGGCTTTCGAGAAGATCGCCGGATCGCGGATGATCGGAAGGAAGTCGAAGTCGTCGAACACTACCAAGTCATATTTTCCGTTGCGCAGGTGGCGTCTTGCTTCGAGCGGAATCCGATCGCTGGTGAGTACACGGAACAAATAGCGCAATGGGAAAAGAGCGTAAACAAAGGCAGATCCCCACTTTGTGCCTACCCACGCACGTTGTGGAAGCAGATCAAAGTGCTTGTTGACTTCTTCAGAGGGCAGCCCGCCCCATCCGATGGTGTCTACGGACCATCCGTCCTCAGCTAGCCAAGTGATTTGGTGGCGAACTCGAGGATCATTGCGCGCTTCTGAAAAGACAATTACCAGCGCTGACTTTGAATCTTTCATGGGCTCCTGGGCCTAGATCAATGGATGACACTCGCCCTCGACAACTTTTCTGTTGACGCTAAAGGGCTGCAGCGCACACTACTGGATGCGGTAGTTCTGTCCGTCGAGAGCCATGTCTTCGGCGATCTTCACAACGTTTGTACCCTCTGCGAGAGTAACGATTCCTTCAACATTGCCGGTGATGACAGCGTCGCGGAAGGCTTCGTGTTCCGCCCGAAGCGGTTCCTTCTTGTCGAGCGCGAAACGGGTGACGTCTCCTTCGCTGACACCGCGGAAACGAGAAATGTCATCCCACGTGTTTTGAATCACACCGTTTTGGTAGTGAGTCAGATCCGCAGTGAGAGTGTCGGCAACGAGCGCGCCCTTCTCACCGGTGATGATCGTTGTGCGCTCTTTGAATGGCGTTAACCAGTTCACCGTATGACTCGTGATCGTGCCGTCGCTGAGGGTGCCGACAGCGACGAGCATGTCCTCGTGTTCGCGTCCACTGCGGAACGCAGTGCGGGCGTTGACAGTAACGAACTCTTGCTGAGTTACCCAGGCGGTGAGGTCGATGTCGTGGCTCGCGAGATCCTTGATCACGCCAACATCCGCGATACGACCGGGGAACGGGCCCTGACGGCGCGTAGCGACCTGATAGATCTCGCCGATCAGCCCGTCTTCGATTCGTTGCCGGGCTGACTGCAGGGCGGGATTGTAACGCTCGATGTGGCCAACGCCGCCAATGAGCCCCGCGTTAGCAAAGAGATCGCGCAAAGCGATTGCATCCGCTGTGGTTGACGCGACAGGCTTTTCGATCAGTGCGTGGATGCCTCGCTCGGCGAGTGTGCGGCCGATGTCGAGGTGATAAACGGTTGGCGCTGCAACGACACAATAATCGAAGCCCATGTCGAGGAATTTCTCGAGATCACGGACAACAGGCTTTCCTTCTATCTGGTCGGCCACCGCCGGTGATGGGTCATAGACTCCCTGAAACTCAACGCCTTCTAGTTCATTGAGAACTCGGCTATGGTGGCGACCCATTACTCCGAGGCCGAGAACGCCTGCGCGTAATGTCATTTAGCTGCCTGCCTTTGCGACGTCATTTACTGCTTCAACGATCGTGTCACGTTCCTGCTGAGTGAGCGAGGGGTAGACGGGCAACGAGAGCGCTTGAGTAGCGACCTCTTCAGTAACAGGAAGGTCGAGTTCGAGCTTGAACGACGGCAGACGGTGGATCGGCGTTGGGTAGTACACGCCCGTGCCAATTCCGCGAGCGGCGAGTGCCTCCGCGAATGCATCGCGGTCGTGATCGACCACGCGGATCGTGTACTGGTGGTACACGTGGACTGAGCCATCGGCGGTTGGGGGAGTGACAACGCCGGAGAGGTTCTCGTTGAAGAACTGAGCGTTGTCTTGACGCTGCTTGGTCCAGCCGGCAAGTTTTCCGAGCTGGACTCGCCCAATTGCGGCGTGAATATCCGTCATGCGGGTGTTGAAGCCGACCACCTCATTCTCGTAACGCCGTTCCATGCCCTGGTTGCGCAGAACGCGCGCCATACGAGCCAGCTCGTCAGACGAGGTTGTGATCATCCCGCCCTCGCCCGAAGTCATGTTTTTGGTGGGGTAGAACGAGAAAGAACCAGCGATTCCCCAGTTGCCGACAGGGATTCCATTGACCGATGCGGCGTGTGCTTGAGCGGCATCCTCAAAGACGATCAGATCGTGCTTCTTCGCGATAGCCGTGAGCTCGACCATGAGGGCCGGATGTCCGTAAAGGTGAACAGGCATGATTGCCCGGGTCTGTGGAGTGATCGCGGCTTCAACTGCGGCTGGATCAACGGAGAAGTAGTCCTTCTCGATGTCGACGAAGACGGGGGTCGCGCCTGCAAGCGCAACGGCGTTCGCGGTCGCCGCGAAACTGAACGAGGGAACGATAACTTCGTCACCTCGACCAATTCCGGCAGCGACGAACGCCATATGAAGCGCGGACGTCCCCGAGTTGACGGCGACGGAGTGTGCGCCGCCGACGATTGCCGAGAACTCAGTCTCGAACGCGGCAACCTCTGGGCCTTGCGCAAGCATTCCTGAACGCATTACGCGGTCAACGGCATCGCGTTCTTCTTGGCCGATTTCTGGCCTGGCTGCGGGAATCACTTACTCTGCACCTCAATCAATTGGTCTGTAGCTATTTCGCGATATTTCGCGTCGGTTATCGGGCAAGTCCATTCCCCAGGAGTTGTCTCTTTTAGCGGATGCCCGGCAGTGCCGACCCAGCCGACTCGTTTAGCGGGGCTGCCAACGACGAGCGCGAATTCGGGCACGTCCTTGACGACGACAGAACCGGCGCCTACTAGCGCCCAACGCCCGATTACCAAAGGTGCGATGCACGTTGCGTTAGCGCCGATGGATGCTCCCTCGCGGATGTCGACCCCGACAGGGTGCCAATCATCCGCGGACTTGGGGGTGCCATCCGCGTTGATAGCGCGCGGAAAGTGGTCGTTGGTCAGAACGACTGCTGGGCCGATGAACACGCCAGCGGCGAGTTTGGCCGGCTCATAGACGAGAGCGTAATTCTGGATTTTGCAGTTGGGGCCAACTTCGACCCCGGTGCCGACGTATGCGCCTCGACCTACGATGCAATTCTCACCGAGTTGGGCGTGCTCGCGCACTTGCGCGTAGTGCCAAACTTTTGATCCCTCTGAGATGAGCGCGCTGTCGGCGACATCTGCGGTGTCGTGTACAAAGCCGCGGGGCACAGTCATAGATCTCCGGAGTATCTGAATTGGGGAAACTTGATGCACGAATCCTATCGCGTCGTCCTGAGTCTCCTAGGAATCCCACTGAAAGAGAGGCGCGAGCGAAAACTGAGTCAAATCCAGAAGGAACTCTACGGATGCTAGCTGAGGTTCTGGCATGATGGCGAGTAATGAAACGTCAGCTGCTTCGTACTCTCGTCGCTCTTCGCGATCTTCTTCCCGAACGGATCTCGGGCGGGCTGCGTGCCAAACGTTTTCGGTACACCCCGAGAGACGTGCCTCCTGTTCCGCGCACTGTAGGCGGAGAGGTGCGCCTCTACATTGCCCAAGCAAATTTTGCGGGCCAAGGTTACAGATGGGCGAGAGCCGCCGAATCGCTTCCGGGCGTCGTCGCTGCGAACCTGATGTTGTTGCGAGCACCCGCACGCTTTAGCTCCGATTTCACTGTCCCGCTCACTGTCTCGAGGGCATCGAGTCGCTGGCAGAAGAAGCACTTTGCCAGCATCGTTGGCGGAACGACTCACGTGCTCATTGAGGCATCGCGGCCAATCTTTGGAGCCCTATTTGAGGGTGACCTTCGTCGCGAAGTCGCCGCTCTTCAGGAGGGTGGAATTCGAGTCGGAATGATCAGCCATGGGAGTGAAGTGCGCCTTCCCAGTCGTCACGCCGCCGCGCATCCTTTCTCTCCTTTTCACGTGATGGAACCAAGTCAGGTGTCGTCAATGGAACAGGTCGCGCGCAGCAACCAGAAGCTCCTCAGTGAATTAGGGGTTCCCACGTTTGTATCTACGCCGGCCTTAATGATTGAGCAGCCTGAGGCCACGTGGTTGCCTGTTGCGATCGACACCAGTGAATGGTCGAGTGCACACGTTCCGTTGGTGCGAGAGGTGCCGGTTGTTGTTCATGCTCCGAGCCGAGAAGTCATCAAACGCTCGGACTTGATCGATGCTGCTCTGTCCAAATTGGATGGCGAGGGTCTGATCTCATATCGCAGAATCGCTGGCTTGCCCAACTCCGAGATTCCTGCGATTTTTGCCGATGCAGATGTTCTCGTTGATGCAGTCGGCACGGGAAACTATGGGGTAGCAGCGTGTGAGGGAATGGCATCGGGTTGCGTGGTAGTTTCCTATGTTGACCCGCAGGTTGCTCGGTTCGTGCGGAGCGAAACGGGGCGAGACTTGCCAATCGTTCATACAGAGCCAGACCAACTTGAGGACACGATCCGTCGAGTTCTGGGTGACCGAAAGCGCTATCAAGACCTAGCTGCGGATGGTCTGAGCTTCGTTGCCGAATTTCACGATGGTGCTCGCTCTGCTGCTGCACTTTGTTCTTTCCTAGCCACCTAGTCTGCGGATCGGGCAGGGGGTTGTCGTAGGGCAGACCTTACGATTCTCTTAGACTGTCAAGATGCGAGTACTCGTCACCGGCGGAACCGGGTATATCGGCGCCCATACATCCCGATTGCTTGAGGCACGTGGCGACGTTGTCGTTATCGTTGATGACCTTGTCACCGGCACGAAGGATCGCGTTCCGACCATTCCTGTCGTCGAATTAGACCTCGCGACGGATTGTGCTGGCGAGCTCGCAGAAATAATGCGCAGTCAAAAAATCGATGCGGTGATTCATTTCGCTGGTCAAAAGCAGGTACTGCAGTCACTGCGCAAGCCTGCGTGGTACTACGCCCAAAACGTCGCAAGCGTGGCTCAGGTGCTTCTCGCTATGGAATCGGCAGGGGTAAATCGCCTCGTTTTCTCCTCCTCCGCTGCAGTGTATGGAGACGCCTCGGGTGTAATCGATGAGAAGTCACCGACTGATCCCATCAACCCCTACGGCGCGACAAAGCTCGTCGGCGAACAGCTGATCAGCGCGACAGCACGGGCATGGCCCCTTCGTGCCGCAAGTCTCCGCTACTTCAACGTCGGGGGTGCGGGCAGCCCAGAACTTGGCGACACTCAAGCGCTCAATCTCATCCCGATCTGCTTCGAACAAATTGCCGCTGGCAAACCGCCGCTAATCTTTGGCGACGACTATGACACTCTCGATGGCACGTGCGTTCGAGACTATGTGCACGTCAGTGACGTTGCAGAAGCGCATCTAGCGGTGCTCGACGCTCTGCCAGTGCAGCCGGGAAACACCGTTCTCAATATCGGCACCGGCGTCGGCACAACAGTGCGACAGATGGTGGACGCAATCCTGCAGGTTTCCCACAGCGATCTTGTGGCGACGGTTCTTGATCGTCGTCCAGGAGATCCGGCAGCAGTCGTTGGTGTCGTGGACAGTATCCGTGAGCTGACAGGGTGGAGCGCACGCTACTCTGTCGAGGACATTGTCAATTCCGCATGGCAGTCACGGCAATACTTTGAGTCGCGTTCGCGAACGTAGGGTCAGATCCACACAGACACTCTGATCCCAGGTCTTTGCCCCTTCTCAGCGAAGGGTTCTGTAAAATCCCTCAGGGCGGCATTGGCAGTTCGAACAGCATTTTCGCGCGGCGCCTAGCGCGCAATCGTCTGTTGCGCACAGGGGCCAACACGGGCGGGTTGAGCGCATATGCAAAAACACCTGTGGCTCGCAGAAACCCGCACGCGAGCGCCGAATGACTGCGCTAAACGAAAGTTGCATGAAATGAAATCAGCTACCGCGACCGGGGGGTCATTCGTGCGCGCTGGTTTTCGCCCTGACATTCATGGTTTGCGGGCCATCGCCGTGCTATTGGTGCTGCTGTATCACGCAGGACTTCCGGTACCGGGTGGATTCGTCGGTGTCGACGTCTTTTTCGTCATTTCTGGATTTTTAATTACGAACCATTTGATTTACGAACTAGCCATTACGGCGCGGATCAGGTTTGCTCGCTTTTACGCCCGGCGAGCGCGACGAATTCTTCCCGCGGCTTTGACCGTAGCTGGACTCACTGTGCTCGGAGCTCTCGCGGTGTTGCCGACCGAGCTTGTGAAGTCATCAGTTCAGGACGCGATCGCGACGGTTTTCTATGTTCCCAATTTTGTTTTCGCGATTAGAGGAACCGATTATCTCGCTGAAACAGCTCCATCTCCTTTTCAGCACTATTGGTCTCTTGGGGTCGAAGAACAGTTCTACCTACTTTGGCCACTGGTCTTATTCCTGATCTGGAAAGTCACCAAATCTCTCCGCGTGCGCATAGCGTTGGTGACGCTCCTCGTTATCGTCTCGCTTGCCCTGAGCGTGACTCTTGTTGACCTGAGCGGACCGTGGGCCTTCTTCTCGCTGCCCTCTCGTGCCTGGGAGCTCGGCACTGGCACCCTGATCGCGCTCGCTTACGGTCAACTCACGTTGCTCCGCCCGGCTTTCGCGGCAGTGCTTTCTTGGCTGGGGTTGGCGCTGATCATAGTTTCTGCGGTTACTTATGGAGAGGGAACGCCTTTTCCCGGTGTTGCGGCGCTTGTACCCGTGCTCGGTGCGGCTTGTCTGATTGCTTTTGGGGAGAGAGCTGGAGTTCTCGGTCCTCTGAGCCTTCTACGGCTGAGAGTTTTCCAATTCTTGGGCACGATTTCGTACTCGCTGTATCTCGTTCATTGGCCGCTTCTAGTGTTTACGCAAAACATTGACTGGATTAAGCCGGAACAACTCGATGCATCCTTGCTAATCGTTGGTCTGCTCTCGGTTCCAGCGGGCTGGGTGATGTATCGATTCGTGGAGAAGCCCTTCATTCGCAGCAAGGTACAAACGAGTGTTTCTACACGACGCACCCTCGCCTATACGCTCGGGGCGTCGGTCTCAGTGGCAGCGCTTGCGCTGTCGTCACTTTTTCTTGTCAGCCTCCGGCCGACCGATTCCGGGGTCGAAGCTAGCCCAGTATCAGAAGCGACATTAGCCCCGAACTTCACGTCTTACGTTCCATCGAATCTCGAGCCATCACTCGCTACGGCCAGCGAGAGCGTGCCCGTTATCTATTCTGACGGCTGCCACCTCTCTGCATCCGACACCGTGCCTCAGCGCTGTGAGTTTGGAGACGTGGCAGGCGGCAGCGCCACGGTCGCACTCTTCGGAGACTCCCACGCTGCACAATGGTTTCCTGCCTTAGAGCAAGCCTCCGTCGTAAACGAATTCTCGCTGCGGAGCTTCACCAAGTCGTCATGCCCTTCTGTTCTTGTCGATTTGCTGCTCCGCAACGTTCGCTACTCGGCTTGCGACGAATGGCGCGACGCAGCAGTCGGTCAAATAAATGAGATGAAGCCAGACTTGCTCGTCATTTCCAACCTCAGTAGGTACACGGCGCTCAACGGAAAGCCGGTCACCCCCACAATGTGGGCTGAAGGGTATAGCGAATTGCGCGCACAGATAGACCCGACCATTGCGATAGCGGTTATTGCAGACACGCCCCACTTGGAGACGACTCCCGCACTCTGCCTAGACAAGAACCTGAAGTCTGCTGATGAGTGCTCAATCGCCGAAGCGGATGCCATCGACGAGACGTTTGCGGCCGCTGACCGCGATGCCACCGCGATGATTGGTGCCACCTATGTCGACCTGACCGATTACTTCTGTTACCAAGCAGAATGCGGAACCATTGTTGGCTCGACGCTTGTCTATCGGGACTCGCACCACATCACCGTGGAGTACTCGCGACTTCTATCCGGAGCGCTCTGGCGAGCACTAAACGGGTAGTCGTTCGCCGGAGAGGCTCGCTGGTCACCGAGAAGCAGCCTCGCTAATCTAGGGTGCCTTTGGTTAGACCATCGATGTGGGCTTTGCGTCGAGCGCATTTCTCCAGCTCAGCTCTCGCGCGGCCTTGACACAACACACCACAAAGGTCAGCCATCCGAACTCGATCAGTAACGAGCTTTCGGCGCTCGCACTGAGGATGAGCGTTAAGAGAACCAAAGCCGGCCACGCGTAAACGACACTGCGGCGACGTGATGCCAGCAGCCACGAGCGCATAAAGGCGAGCCCCAGGAGTCCAATAAAAATTAGGAAGCCGACCAAGCCCAGCTGGAACCAGACGTCGAGGTAAGCGTTGTGTGCCGAGCCAGGGACGCGACTCCCAAAGTTTCCGAACGCTGTAAACGGTGCAAGATCAGCATTCCACGCGCCGATCCAGCCCCACCCTTCGAGGCGATGGACCTCTCCGAGGTCCCAGAGCTGGCGCCACACCCGTAGGCGATAGGTGAGATCGCCGCTTGCATCAAATGAGGCAACGATGGCGACTCGTGATAGCCAACTGATGATCGCACCAGCGGCAACGAATCCGATCAAAACGAACTGCCAATACCGCCGCCGCCCCGAAGGAACCCGGCGCAGTGCATAGAGCGCGGCGCTAGCGACCAAGACGACCAACGCCGTGCCAAAGCCGAGAGGAGACTGTGAGAGAGCGAGCACAACACCGGCGAGCACGAGTGATCCGATAGCGTAGCCGCGCTGGAGGGACTTGGTGCGTAGCTCGGTTGCGAACGTGATTAGGGCAATGACAGCGATGACGCCCAGTTGGTTTCGTGAGCCAAAGATGCCCTGGATTGGCTCCGCACTGCCGAGGTTGCCAGCGATTGCCAGGGCCTTGAATGAGGTATCAAAGACAAGTCCCGTCAAGATCTCTAAAGCAATCGATACGACCAGAACGAACCGCATCACATCCCCAAAAGTGCGAACAATCTGGATGGTGTCGCGCACGAGAGCGATATAGATCCCCAACACTGTGAAGACCAGCATGTAGCTCAGCGCTGCTAGGGACGCCCACTGGTATTGACTCCAGAAAATCGTGAGCCAGGACCACAGCGTGAATACCATCAACGAAATCGGAACGAGTGCGCGCCAACCGATGTTGCCCCACTGCGCTGCTAGCGATGCGCCGACCAACAAGACAAGAACGACCAGAATGGCGAGCAGCCCTGGCCCCCCGATCGTGTTGCGAAGAGCAAACGCGCACAGCGCTGTACCAACTGTCGCCGTTGAGAGAACCGAAGACACTCGAGCAGAACCGAGCACTGTTGCTCCCGTGTCGATAATCGCTCGGTAGCGGGGCGGAGGCTGAATCATGTGATGCTTTCCGTCCAGTCCGGCCGTTTCGTCTTGACCGCAATGATCACGAGCATGGCGAGAGCGTATTCGCCGATCAACCGGCTCTCGGGGATGCTTTGCACGACCAGAGCGACCATTATCAAAATGGGCAAGAAAGTGAGTGCAGAATATGGATCTGTTACTCCGGGCATCGTGCGTGGGCGATCCGCGGCAAGAAGCCAGGCTCGCAGCAAGGCTGAAGCCACGAGCGCGCCGAAGACAATTACACCAACAATTCCTAGTTGAAGCCAGACATCAAGCCACGTGTCATGAGCTTGAACCTGAACAACACCGTTGCGAATAACAAGCCCCTTGAATGGCTCGGTCCAGGGCATCCAAAAGCTGATCCAGCCCCAACCAAACGCTGGACGTTGCTCGGCAAGCCCGATCACCGTTTGCCAGATCTCGGAGCGGCCGGTGAGGTCGCTGCTCTTGCCGAGCAACTCGAAAATGGTGCCCCGCAGTGCGAAGCCAACCGCGGCGCCGACGCCAGCAACAGCCACAAACCCCACAGCGCTCCAGCGGCGTCCACGTTCACTGCGACGGCTACGGATGACGAGTAACCCCACCGCAGTGATGGCGACAGCGGCTAGCGCCACCGTCACCGTCGCGGAACGCGTAAAGAAGAGAGTGACTGCGGCCAGTACGATCCACGAAATTGACCACCGCCTGCTCACGCTGCCGGTGGCCCATTGGATCGCGAAAGCAATCAGGCCAAGAAGAGCCAAAAATCCGAGATGGTTGGCATTGCCAACGATGCCCTGAATGCGCCCCTGATCGAAAGTCTCGAAGAGCTCGTTGCGCGACCAGTAGAGCATTTTCGGAATAGTGTCGTAGCCGGGCACCGCGACTTCTGGTTGAGCAGTCCACGGCAGGATCGGACCGCGAACTGTTGTCGCAATAATCAGTTCGAAAACGAGTGATGCGGCGATCAAGATGCGCAGTACTCGAGCGAGCCCGTCGAGCAACTGTTGCCACGTGAAGCTAATCGCCAGCGCTAGTGCGCCCAGAACCGTGAGCCAAGTCGTCAGCAGACCAAGGGCGCTCGCAGCCGGATACTGCGACCACGCCAGTGACACTGTCGCCAATGCCATGAACACAACAAAGGGGTAGGGCAGCCCGCCAATACTCCAGCGGTGCCGAGCCTGAACCAGAATCACTGCGGATGCCGTGGCAATCGCAATTGCCACGGCACCGAAAACCACCCAGCCGACAGAGAATCGCCAAGCATCTCCGCCGAACAGAATCAAGAGCGAGAGAACGAGGTACCAAGGCCGCGCCCGTGGGTGCTCAATCAGTCGCATTACGCAAGATTAGACGAATGCTGCCTTACCTGTGATGGCACGACCCACGATGAGCGTGTTCATCTCGCGAGTTCCCTCGTAGGAGTAGATCGCTTCCGCGTCGGCGAAGTGACGCATGACGCCGTAGTCGAGAACGATGCCGTTTCCACCCATGAGCTCGCGGCACCACGCCACGGTCTCGCGCATGCGGCTCGTCGTGTACTCCTTGGCGAGTGCTGCGTGCTCATCTTTTTGCACACCCTCGTCGAGCATTTCGGAAACACGGGTCACCATGCCGATGGAGGCCGTGATGTTTCCCAGGCTCTTCGCGAGGTGTTCTTGAACGAGCTGGTGGCTGCCAATGGGCTTGCCGAACTGGATGCGGTCATTGGCGTACTGAACAGCGGCTTCGTAGGCTCCGATGGAGTTTCCCACCGCGGCCCAGGCCACCTCTGCGCGCGTGAGGCGCAGCACAGCAGCAGTCTCGCGGAACGACTGTGATTTCTGCAGGCGGTTGGCTTCGGGAACAACAACGTTCTCGAGAACGATGTCGGCGTTCTGCACGATGCGCAGCGCCATCTTGTTCTCGATGCGAGTGGCGGAGTAACCGGGAGTGCTCGTCGGCACGATGAAGCCCTTGACCTGGTTGTCTTCTTCGTCGCGCGCCCAAATGATGGTGACGTCGCTGATGGAACCGTTACCGATCCAACGCTTGGCGCCGTTGATGATCCAGTTGTCACCATCGCGCTTGGCAACAGTCTGCAGGCCTTGAGCGGTGTCGGAGCCCGAGAGAGGTTCGGTGAGACCGAAAGCACCCAGCAGCTCGCCGGAGGCAAACTTGGGCAGCCACTCGTCACGTTGTTCTTGAGAGCCGGCGACGCCGATCGAACCCATGACGAGTCCGTTCTGCATGCCGACGAGCGTGGCAGCGCTGGCATCCACGCGGGCGAGTTCGAGAGCAACCCAACCGCGGAACACGGCAGAGTTCTTAAAGTGCTGGGTCTCGGCCCAGGGGAGGCCGAAGAGCCCGAGGTCGGCCAGTCCCTTCACGACGACGTCGCGGTTGAAGAATTCTGCCTTGCCCCAGAGGTCGTTGGCTATCGGGCGGACCTCTTTGTCGAGGAACGCACGCAGCTTCACGATCGTTTCTTTTTCCTGATCGGTGAGGGCGTTCTCGTAGCCGTAGAAGTCGCTACTGAGGGTCTCAAATGACATAGTCGTCGCTCCATTGCTTGTCGAAATCATTGTGAGCCTAAAGCGTGAGTACACGTCGCTTCTAGACGATTGGTACTTTGGTCTAACGCTGAGAGAAGAGTTGACTGAATGTTTGTAGGCATCACTAATACGCCCCGTGATTACGCGTGGGGTCCAGCTGGCGAAATATCCGCGCTATTGGGCACTGAACCGACAGGAAAGCCTGAGGCTGAACTCTGGCTTGGTGCGCATCCGGGGAACCCGAGCGTCATCGTCGATCCAACTCAGACAGATGGAGCGACTGATCTCAATGAGTGGATCCAGCAGGACGCTGCCCGCATCCTTGGTGACGGTCACAGCCGGCTTCCGTTCCTCCTGAAAGTGCTTGCCGCTGGAGCGCCGCTCTCCCTGCAGGCACACCCCAACCCTGAGCAAGCCGTCGAGGGGTTCGCCAGGGAGAACGCTGAGGGCATTCCTCTCACAGCTGGGCAGCGCAACTACAAAGATGCTTCCGCTAAGCCAGAACTCATCGTCGCAGTAAGCGATACCTTCGAGGCGCTGTGCGGCTTTCGGTCAATGGCCGACACCCGAGCATCCATTGAACGACTAGCCGAGTTGGATGCCGCAACCGCCAAGCCCAGACCGGCTCTGTTCGACGAGTGGTTGGCTTTCGCTCGCGACGACACCGATATGCGCGCGATGTTCGAGTGGCTGATCTCGGCGGGGGACCCTGTGCCGGAGCTAGTGCAACTGGTGAGCGCGCTCGCCGATGATGCCGGAGAAGAATTTGCGCTTGTCCGCACCCTCGCTGGGCTTTACCCCGGGGATGCAGGGGTACTTATCGCGTTGATGCTCAACCATGTCACTTTGGGGAAGGGCGAGGCCCTGTTTCTGGCGGCTGGCAACATCCACGCCTATCTACGGGGCTTGGGAATCGAATTGATGGCATCCTCCGACAACGTATTGCGCGGCGGTCTCACTCCGAAGCACGTCGATGTGCCCGAGTTGCTGAGCGTGCTTGATTTCTCGGCGAGCCCGGTGCCCTATTTGCCCGCACGAGTGTTGGGGCCGACCGCTCAGGTCTTCCAGCCGCCGGTGCGTGATTTCCAATTGCTCGTACTCACGGGTGATCAGACTGTGGATTTGATTGGCGCGGCAATCGCTGTTTGTGTGGATGGGGACTTCACTCTTGACGGTGAAGAGAACGCCACGGTGCTCAAGCGCGGAGAGGCTACGTTCATCACAGAGCATGAGCGGAGGGTGCGTTTTCGTGGCGAAGGAACCCTCTATGTGGCGACAATTCAGTAGTTTTCGCGCCCCAAACGGGGGTGGAGATTGCCAATCCTGATGCGGAGGAGTGTCAGGGAACGTAGTGTTTAGAGATACGTCTAGTGTTTCTTAGCACTGGGCAGTTCAGTAGGGGGACAATCGCGATGGGTAACAGCCGCACCAGATTGAGAATGCTTGCCGCAACTCTTGCCGGTTTTGCGCTAGCTGGCACACTCATTGTCGCGCCATCTCCCGCTCCGGCGAGTGCCGTTACGGGTTCTGAATTCAGCGCCGGAAATATTATCAGCGACGCCCTGTTTTATGACGGTCAAGCGATGACTAAAAACGAGATTCAGGCGTTCCTGAATTCCAAAATTGGCACGTGCGTCAACGGTCGCTGTTTGAATGTCCTTACTACTCCGGTAAGCAGCCGCGTGAAGGATGTATCGCAGACGACGGGAAACCTCATCTGTGAAGCGTTCACCGGGGGAACCCTCAGCGCTGCTGACATTATTTATCGTGCACAGGTAGCTTGTGGAATTAGCGCAAAAGTAATTCTCGTTACGTTGCAAAAAGAGCAGGGACTGATCTCCAGCCGGGCGCCGGGTGAAGCGGCCCTCGACCGGGCAATGGGCATGGCATGCCCCGATACTGCACCGTGCGCCGAATATGCTCTCGGGTTCGGCAATCAAGTTTACTTAGGGGCACGCCAGCTGAAGGCCTACAAGGCCGCTGCATTCGCGAAGCAGCCCGGAGTGCACCAGATTCAGTACCACCCGAATACCTCGTGTGGCAGCAGTTCAGTAAATATCGTCAACTACGCGACAGCGGCGTTGTACAACTACACCCCGTATCGCCCTAACGCGGCAGCGCTGGCCAACTTGGGTGGAGTTGGTGACTCCTGCTCGTCCTACGGGAACCGAAATTTCTGGTGGTACTACTCCAACTGGTTTGGTAGTTCCGTAGAGCCGACGATCGTCTCGACCGACACCGGTTCACACTTGCTCGCGCGCACCGCATCGGGTTCGCTGTCAATTTTCCAACCGAACTCCAAGGGTCAGATAGCGAAAGCTGAAGGCATCGGTTCTGGTTGGTCGTCCATGAGCTCAGTGATCACTGCGGGCGATGTCGATGGCGATGGACACAGAGATGTACTCGCGATTGATGGCTCGGGAACGATGTGGCTTTACCCGACTGACGGTGTCGTCGGCTGGAAGGCCCGGACAGAGGTCCCTGGAAATTGGGGTGACTATGTTCGTGTATTCAGCGCCGACCGCTTTGACGGAAATGAATGGTCGGATCTCATGGCGATTGACAGCGCCGGAGGCTTGTGGCTCTTCGGTGGAACCGGGCGAGGCTCGTTCGCCGAACCCAAAAAAATTGGTCGAGGATGGAGTTCACTAGACCAAGTATTTGTTGCCGGCGATTTTGATGGGGACAAGAAGAGCGACATCATCGCTCGAGACAGTCGTGGCGACCTTCGGATTTACACGGGCAACGGTGCCGGAAGCTTCAAGAGCACCTACAAGATCGGCTACAACTGGTCGAAGCTCACGTCAATTTTCGCAGCTGGAGACTACAACCACGACTCGAAGGCAGACGTTTTCGCTCGTACTTCCTCCGGTTCCATCCTGGTTTATCTCGGCAACGGCCGCGGTGGCTGGCTCGGTAGCAAGACCGTTCCTGGTGACTGGTCCGATTTCGATCTGATTACTGGTCCGGGTGCCTCGGCAGGCGACGCCTACATGGCCCCTCCCGGGTTTGGCGATTTCAACATTGACACCAACGCGGACCTCGTCGCGCAAACTAGCGGCGGTCGCGTTCTGCTTTATCCCACAAATGGCGCGGGCGGCTGGCGTGGAATGGTGAATACGGGCCAGGACTTTCCCGATTCCACCGCGCTCGTTGCTATCGGTGATCTTTCGAGAACTGGCTCGCCCGATCTGCTTGCACGTGACGAGTCCGGTGCGTTGTCGCGCTACTCCATTGGCGCAGACGGTACTTTCGGCGACGCAACCAACTTGGGCGATGGCTGGGACGCATACGAGACGTTGATCGCCGCAGGCGATCCGAGCGGCGATGGAATACCCGACCTACTTGCGGTCACTTCCGGCGGAATCATGATGAGATTCCTTGGTCAACCTGATGGAACCTTTGACGGTGGCACTCAAATCGGTCGCGGGTGGGGAACGATGACGGCGATCTTCAACATCGGCGACTTTGATAGTGACGGGTATACCGATCTTGTCGCGCGTGCATCGAATGGCGACCTCCTGCTGTACGGCGGAACGAGCACCATGGTCTGGAAGTCGCCGGTAAAGATCGGCAATGGCTGGGGCAAGGCAACCGCCATAACCGCATCAGGCGACTTTGATGGCGATGACAATCCCGATATCGTCGCCCGCTTCTCTGACGGTTTACTGCGCGTGTACGCGGGCAATGGCCGCGGAGGCTGGAAGACCTCGTTCATTGTCGGACGCGGCTGGAATGGCATCGACTGGATCGGCTAGCCGACGCAGTACCCTCGACATATGTTCGCTAAACGCATTCTCGGCTTCGCGGGTTTGCCGTTTCTCTCGCTCATCACTCCATTTTTGTTCTTGCCGATTTTGGCGAGAGTGGCGGGAGCCGACGCGTGGTTGGCGATCGCGGTAGGACAGTCAAGTGGGGGTTTTTTCGCGCTTATCGTTGCGCTGGGTTTCAATACGGTAGGGCCGCCGCTGATTGCACTAGCTGAGCCCAGCATCCGGCCCCGATTGCTCGTGACGAGTCTGCACGCCCGAGCCCTCGTGTGGTTGCCGAGTGCAGTAATTGCGGCAGTGATTGCCGCGGTTGTGTCGCCACACGACTATCGGATTGATGCTGCGATCATGGCGATCGCAATGACCTTAACGGGTCTCTCAAGTGCGTGGTTCATGATCGGCTTGGGGCGGGCGAGCTTGATCGCAATCTATGAAATTTCTCCCCGCATAGTCGCGACAATTATTGCTGCGGTGGTCGTGTTGAACGCCGGTGATGTGCTCTGGTACCCCGTGTTGCTTGTGCTTGCTTCGCTTGTGAGCGTTGGACTTTTTGCGTTGCGCACAGCAGGCGCGGCCGAGCTCACTCGCCGTGACTCGCACGCCGTTCGTGAGGTGTTCCGCGCAAATCGTTCGGCTGTCACGACGGAGGTTGCGGGTGGCGCCTACAACTCTCTCGCCGTAACTTTTGTCGGGGCTACTGCCGCAAGTGCGCAAGCGGCCGCGTATGTCTCTGGTGACAAGCTTTACCGCATTGGGCAGTATTCGGTCTCGGCGCTCGGCAATGCGCTGCAGGGCTGGGTAGTTGAGGCCGGTGATGTCGAGTTTGGTGCGCGCATCCGTAAATCGTTGCTCGTGCACGCCACTTTGGGGCTCGCAGGACTTGCTGCTTTTGCGACTATTGGCCCGTGGCTTTCTGAAGTGCTCTTCGGCGCCGAAGTCGCGATCAATGAGGCAACGGCTCTCGGGCTCGGCGTGGCAACGCTGGGCATCGCACTCGGTACTTCGCTTGGCCGCATCACGCTCGTTGGCATGGGGGCTCGGCGGCAGTTCATGCTGAGCGTGCTGCTCGCCGCAGCCGTCGGCGTTCCCTCAATATTGGTGCTCAGCGCGACGTTCGGTGCAGCGGGCGGGGCATGGGGACTAGCGATCGGCGAGACCGTCTCGGTCTGCGCTCAGGCGTTATTCGTGTGGAGGTTGCGTACAAAGGCTGGCGGCTTTTTCGTCGCGACGACGCGATCGGATGGCGCGCCAACTGGGCCGTAGCCTCATGCTGCGGTTCTCCGCTCAGCGCGTCTCCTCAAGTTCCAGTACCGTTACTGTGGCCGATGTCTCGGCGTGGAGTCCGGAGCCGTTCGGCCGCGAGCAAGAAAGAAACACAACTATGAAGCGCGCATTCATTACAGGGATCACTGGCCAAGACGGTTTGTACCTTGCTGAGCTCTTGCTCTCGAAGGGGTACAAAGTTTTCGGTCTCATGCGTGGCCAGAACAACCCCAAGCGTGAATTGCTTGAGCGGGTGATTCCTGATGTCGAGATTCTGACCGGCGACCTCACCGACCTCTCGAGCTTGATGCGAGCAATGAGCGTCGCGAAGCCCGATGAGTTCTACAACCTTGGTGCGATTTCGTTCGTTGCCTACTCCTGGGAGAACGCGCACCTCACGAGTGAAGTTACCGGAATGGGCGTGCTCAACGCGCTCGAAGCGGTGCGGCTCCACACTGCAGCCACCGGTCAGCAAGTGCGCTTCTATCAGGCATCGAGCTCGGAAATGTTCGGCAAAGTGCAGACGGTTCCTCAAAACGAAGACACCCTGCTGTGGCCGCGGTCGCCCTACGGCGTTGCCAAGGTGTATGGCCACTACATGACGATCAACTACCGAGAGTCTTACGGCATGCACGCGTCGTCTGGGGTGCTCTTCAACCATGAGTCACCTCGCCGCGGGCCCGAATTTGTCACTCGTAAAGTGACGCGCGCGGTAGCTCGTATTTCGCTCGGCCTGCAAGACACCCTCACCCTGGGCAACATCGATGCTCAACGAGACTGGGGTTTCGCGGGAGACTACGTCGAAGCGATGTGGTTGATGCTTCAGCAGGATGAGCCTGACGACTACGTCATTTCCACGGGGGAGACTCAGAGCATCCGGGTACTTCTTGATCATGCTTTCGCAGCGGTCGGCATTGATGACTGGACTCCGTACGTCGACTTCGATGAACAGTTCATGCGTCCCGCCGAAGTCGACCTACTCGTGGGCGACGCCTCAAAGGCGAAAGAGAAGCTGGGCTGGGAGCCGAGGGTCAAATTTCCGGAACTCGTGTCGATGATGGTCGAAGCAGACCTGCGTGAGCAGAAAGAGATTGCCGGCCTCTGATGACGCGAGCGCTGATTACCGGAGTCACAGGTCAAGACGGTTCGTATCTTGCCGAGCTCTTGCTCGCGCAGGGCTATGAGGTGCACGGCGTAACCCGAGATGCCGGTGAAGTGGTGACGCCTGGCGTCGTCGTGCACGAGCGTAATCTGAGCGTCGATAGTGCGATTGGTGAGCTCATCACCGAGCTCCAACCTCGAGAGATCTACAATCTCGCCGCGATCAGTTCGGTGTATCAATCGTGGCAAAATCCGGCTCTCACTGCTCGGCTGAATGGCGTCGTTGTGGCAGAGATGCTGGCAGCGGTCAAGAAGATTCATGATCACGGTCAGATCGACATCCGCTTCGTTCAAGCATCGAGTGCCGAAATTTTCGGAGCGCCGGCGGTCTCGCCCCAAGACGAGAGCACCTCTGTGCGCCCCACAAGCCCCTACGGTGCCGCTAAGGCGTACGCGCACGGTCTCGTCGGCGCGTACCGCACAGCGGGCGTCTCTGCCTCCTCAGTGATCTTGTACAACCACGAATCGCCGCGTCGCCCGGAAACTTTCGTTACCCGCAAGATAACCGCTGCTGCGGCACGGATTTCTCGCGGCTTGCAAGACACTCTCGAGCTCGGCAATCTCGATGCTCGACGCGATTGGGGGTGGGCACCCGACTACGCTGACGCGCTCGTCCGCGCGGCGCAGCATCCCGAGGCTGATGATTTTGTCATTGCAACGGGAGTTTCGCATTCGGTTCGTGACTTTGTCGCTGCTGCCTTTGAGCGGGCGGGAGTTGCCGATTGGGAGCGCCGAGTAACCGTCGCTGACTCGCTTCTGCGCACCGGAGATGCTGCACTGCAACGGGGCGATGCGAGCAAGGCGCAGCAGATCCTCGGTTGGACTCCAACGGTGAAGTTTGATGAAATCGTGACGGCGATGGTCGATCATGATCTCGCTTTGCTGAGTTGATTCAAGTCACGGCGCGCCATAACCCTTAAGTCCTAGTCGAGGCAATTATGATCTGCGACTTGACTCTCGGGAACTACACCGGTGTAATTATGTGACGCTATTCGATGCAACGCATTGAAAGCGGAGGGGAGAAGAACCACATGGGCAACAGCGGTTACCGCGCGGGAGTTCCCGACGACTGGTTTGTTGACCCCGTACGACTCGGGGTTCCCGGAGTTCGTCAACCCCTCGCCGACGAAGACGACAACGCGCTCTCATGGCAAACAGACTCTCTGTGCGCGCAGACCGATCCCGAGGCCTTCTTTCCTGAAAAGGGCGGATCTACTCGCGATGCAAAGAAAATCTGCTCGTCGTGTGAAGTTCGAAGCCAGTGCCTCGAATACGCTCTCGAGAACGATGAGCGTTTCGGCATTTGGGGCGGGCTCTCTGAACGCGAACGTCGCAAACTTCGCAAGCGCGCAGGCTAGGCGACCTTCTCCTTTCAGCGAGGATTCTTTCGTTCGGGAGTCGGAGCGATTGACCCCGTATTGGGGCAGTTCTCAGACTCGCCGTTCTGCAGCGAGTCGAGGGCAGAAGATCGCTTACGAGCCATAGTCTCAAACAAATGCAGCCGAGAGTTACCGCAGTACTAGTCGCCCGCAACGGTGCGAAGTATTTGCCACGCACACTTGCCGCCATTGCGGCCCAGACTCGGCGACCCGATTCGGTGATCGTTGTTGACGCGGACTCGAGCGATGACTCGCTTGCCATCATGGCGGAGTCCGCTCCGGCCCAGATTGCCGATGCTCGCGGGCAGCGAACGTTCGGTGGTGCCCTTTCTTCGGCGATTCAGACAGTCGCGCCACAAGCGTCAGAGAGCGAATGGCTGTGGCTCCTCACGCACGATAGCGCGCCAGATCCGAACGCCTTGAGCGCTCTGCTCGGCGCAGTCGAGATCGCACCGTCGGTCGCGGTCGCAGGACCCAAACTTGTCCGCTGGGACAACCCATCCGTCATCTCCCGTTTTGGGGAAACTCTTACGCCGCTCGGCAGATCGGTCGGGCTCGTCACGAACGAACTCGATCAGGCTCAGCACGATGTGCAGAGCGACACTCTCGGGGTCGCTGGAGCTGGCATGTTAGTTCGCCGCCAGGTATGGGCAGACCTCGGTGGTTTCGATCCGAAACTCACCTCGGTTGATGCCGCGCTCGATTTCTGCGTGCGAGTCCGTTTGGCGGGCCACCGTGTTGTTGCCGTTGCTGATGCTCGGGTAGCGAGCGCGGGCGGGCCGGAACTGTTTGGTAAGCGTTCAGTATCCGCCGCCGCTCACAATCGGGTGCAACGGTTCGCGCAATTGCATCGTCGACTTGTCTACGCTCCCGGTTTTGCGGTTCCGCTGCACTGGCTGACGCTGTTGCCCTTGGCCATTCTTCGTTCGCTCGGTCATCTTGTTGCGAAACGCCCGACAGCCGTCGCCGGGGAGTTCGCTGCGGCCTTTGCCGCGATTTTCGATGGGGGAGTGGTTGCTGCTCGTCGCAACCTCCGACGAAATAAACGTGTCGGCTTTGCCGCGGTCGACCCTCTACGGATGCCATGGGCCGAGTTGCGCGAAAGGCGCGCGCACGAACGCCACGGTGACTCACCTGACGCCGCCTTCGAAGTAGCGAGACCCAAGTTCTTCAACAATGGAGGAGCTTGGACGGTTTTGCTGGCGGGCATCCTCGGCATGCTCACGTTCTCGCGGTTTGTGGATGCGCGTGCCTTGAGCGGAGGCGGGCTGCTTCCACTTTCCGCCACCGTTCCTGAGTTGTGGGCCCATGTGGGTTACGGGTGGAACGACCTTGCCCAGCAGGTTGTCGCCGCGGATCCTTTTGCTGCCGTGCTCGCCGTGCTTGGATCGCTAACGTTCTGGAACCCGTCTTTCAGTATTGTGCTTGTGTACTTGGTGGCGTTGCCGCTCGCAGCTCTCGCCGCGTGGTTGTGTGCAGCATCCATTTCGGAGCGAACCTGGGCGCCGACTCTCGCCGCCGCGGCCTGGACGCTCGCGCCTAGTTTCTTAGTGTCGCTGGGGGAAGGCCAACTCGGCGCGGTACTCGCCCACATCTTGCTTCCGTGGCTCGTTCTGACCGTATTGCGCGCGGCACACAACTGGGCAATGTCCGCACTGGCCGCCCTGCTCTTTGCGGCGATCACCGCTGCAGCGCCGAGTCTGATTCCCGCGCTCGTTGTCGCCTTAGTCGCCTGGATCGTGGTGCGCCCCAAGGCCGCTCACCGTCTGGTGTGGATCGTGATTCCTGCCGCCGCGCTGTTTGCACCGCTTGTCATTCAGCAGTGGGCGCGTGGCAATTTTTGGGCCATCTTTGCTGATCCCGGAGTCCCGGTCGCACGGGTCGTGTCGACTGGCTGGCAGCTAGCGATCGGCAGCGTCGTACCCGGTTCCAACGGCTGGAGTTCGCTGCTCGCGACGCTCGGCCTCAACGACCGCTACGGCCCCCTCCTCGTGGCCCTGATGCTTGCGCCCTTCGCTGCTCTGGCCCTCATGAGCCTCTTTGTGCCCGGTACCCGTCGAGCAGTGCCCTCGCTTGCACTCGCGTTGCTGGGTTTTGTGACTGCGGTGGCTGCCACGCACATCGCGGTGAGCGCATCCGGCGAGTCCGAAGTCGTTCTCTGGGCGGGGCCCGGCCTCAGCCTGTACTGGCTTGGACTGTGCGGCGCGATCACGGTGGCGCTCGATAGCCTCGACCGCCACGCCACCCTGCCAGCCGTTGTTGCGCTTGTGGGGGTTCTCGCACTCGCTGCAGCTCCACTGTGGTCGCTCGGGTCGGGCATGAGTTCGGTCGCGGCCAGCAACGGCCGACTCTTGCCAGCGTTCGTCGCGGCAGAGTCGACTCAGAGCGAAGGGCTCGGCACGCTTCAATTAACCGTGACATCGGATTCGACGATCGCGGTCGACCTCCATCGCGGGCGTGGCTCTGGGCTCGATGAGCAATCGACGCTCGCCGCCACAAGCACCGAACTTTCTGAGGCCAAGCTCCTCAATGCCACCCTCGCGGGCAATATCGCGTCACGTAGCGGATACGAGATTGCTCGAGAACTGAATGACCTGCACATCGCGTTTGTGGTGCTCACTCCATCGACGAATGAGGAAGCGGCCGACACCCGCCAACGTATTATCGAGGCCCTTGACGGGAACAGCATTCTCAACCCCATTGGCGATACAGCTCAGGGTTACTTGTGGCACTACCCTGACCTCCGTGAGAGCGAGCAACCGACAGGCCCGAACAACACTTCGACCGGGTGGGGACAGATCGTGCTCGCCGGTCAAGGAGTCATTCTGGGGCTCACGCTCTTGCTTGCGATTCCGACTACTCGCCGTCGCCGTCTGAAAGCGGCCAAGGCTGAGAGCGCCGTGACTGTGATTGAGGCGAACGAATGACTGACAACGAATTCACCCCTGACGAATCATCCGCACTGCCTGATGAACCAACCGGTGCCGAGTTCGAAGACGATAACCTACTGACGAAGGCTCCCGAGCCTGAATCCAGCACGCGCCGCCCCCTGTCTGCTCAAGCGGCTGCTGCTGTCGGAGCCCGCGTCGTCGTGGGCGTTGTCGGTATCGGTGTCGCTGCCGCAGCAGTACTCGGCTCAACGTTCCTTGATCTTCCTTCGACAACGGCAACGCCTGCCAGTGAACTCGTTATTCCGGTTCCCACCGCTCAGCAGCTCACCTGCCCAGGGCCGCTACTGCGGCTCTCCGATGACTCGGGCGCTGGGGCATCCACCGTATTCACTCTGGGACAGGCTGTTACCCGCTTCTCATCGACCGCGGGGGCCGTCGAACAATCCCGCATTGTGGCGTCGGATGCTCAGCCAGGCGAGTCTGTCGCCGAACCGCTCGTGCTGAGTGTTGCTCCCGACGCGCAATCGGCAGACTCGATTGAGCGGCTCAGCGGAGCACAGTCGCAGTCGGTCGATCGAGGAGACTACGTCGGCTTCGCTGCCGCCGGATGCCGAGCTGTCGGTGGCGATAGCTGGCTCGTGGGTGGGGCGACCACGACGGGGCGAACAACTCTCATCTCGCTGACGAACCCCACAGAAGTTGCCTCGACGGTCGACCTTGAAATTTTTGATGAACGTGGCGCTGTGTCAGCGGCAGGTACCACGGGAATTGTTGTGCCGCCCAATGGGCAGCGAGTACTTTCGCTGGCGGGATTTGCCCCGGGCATTTCGTCACCCGTCGTGCACGTGACGAGCAGTGGAGGCCAGATCACGGCGGAACTGCAGCAGTCAATCGTGCGCGGCCTCGATCCAGGGGGAGTCGAAATTATCGCAGCTACGCAGCCTCCCGCTCGCACGGTTGTGCTTCCTGGCATGGTGGTTACGAGTCTCGAAGCGATTCAGGCACTGCGTGGTACCGCAACGCAGACCGATGACGTCATGACGGCCATCCGCATCTTCGTGCCGGGTGAAGAACCGACAAGCATTTCTGCCACCCTCACCCCCGACGATGCCGACAAGGACCCCATCAGGTTCACTCTCGACGTCAGTGCTGGAGTCGTGACCGACATCCCGATTGAAGAACTTGCTACCGGCGCCTATACGGTGCAGATTGACGCCGACGAGCCCATTGTTGCCGCCGCTCGCACGACCTCGGCCGTTATCAACTCGACTGGCGGGATTGCGACAACCGATTTTGCGTGGTTCACCGCGAGCCCTGCTCTCACAGAAGACACCCAGTTGACGATCGCATCGGGACTGGATGCCGTACTCAACGTCGTCAACCCCAGTGACGAGAACGTTGTCGTGAGTCTCAGCGCGGCGAATGAGATGGAAGAGGAATACACGATCGAAGCTGGAGCCACGCTGCGGTTGTCGGTGCCCAACGGTGAGACCTTTACTTTGGCTCACAGCGATCGACTGTTCGTCAGTGTCACGCAGGCGGCAAACGGTTTCGTTTCGGCTTACTCGGTTGACCCGCAGGCGCCAGGCTCCTCACCGCTTAAGGTCTTCCCTTAAGCGAGGTTAACCGCGCTGGGGAGTGCGATTAGTGCTGCGCCGGCTGGTGCTGCGCTTTAGAAGTTGCGGAACCGATCGGGCGCCAATTCCCACGGGTCTTTGCCGATGTATTCAGCGACCGCTCGAAAGACGCAGCTCTCGATGAGCATCCTTTTGTGGAGTTCATCATCACGGTGCAGCCGGGCCATCCGCTCGATCGGCAAGCGGTACAGAATGATGCGGTTCTCGGAGGGCACGACGCTCCAGCGCTCTACTTTTGAGCCTTCAGGGCTGCTGCCGGGAATAAGGCCGATCTCGAAGCGCGCATCCGCGAGTTCAGCTGGCCACATTTCTTTCAAAAACTGGGCGGCAGAGGCGACGGTCATTTCGAAGTTGCCGTTACGGCTGCTGAGCAGTGGGAGGTGGGGACCGGTCACGGCACTACGGATGCCGCGCCCGTGTCTATCGCGCCAGTTTCCTCGCACAGAGCGTGTCGACTCACGTTTCGATGATCTCACCACGGCCTCATTCTACGGCCGTCAGTTGCCCAACTGTGGGCGCACAGTCGTAGGCTAGGCTCACAATGAATCAGCGCCCGTGCAGCAAGGTCGCCTGCAACTCCGAAGCAGAGGCCACTCTCACCTATGTCTATGCGGACTCGATGGCCGTGTTGGGGCCGCTGAGCTACAGCGCAGAACCGCACACGTACGATTTGTGTGCAGGTCACGCGCAACGACTCTCCGTGCCTCAAGGCTGGCAAGTCGTTCGCCATGTAGTTTTGGGGCATGAGCAAAGCTAACCCCATCGATCTCACCCCATTTATCAAGGCCTATGACGTTCGTGGCCTTGTGGGAACTCAGCTCACCGAAGAAGTTGTCGAAGCGCTCGGTGCCGCCTTCGTCGACGAAGTGGATGCCGCAGGGCACGAGATTATCGTCGGTCACGACATGCGCGACTCCTCGCCCCGATTCGCAGCAGCTTTCTCGGCTGGTGCTCGCGCTCGTGGTGGCAACGTTGTTCTCATTGGACTCTGCTCGACCGATGAGACGTATTTCGCATCCGGCTCCTTGCATGCGCCGGCGGCGATGTTCACGGCCAGCCACAATCCGGCAACCTATAACGGCATCAAGTTCAGTCGTGCGGGAGCCCAGGGCATCAGCTTTGCGACAGGACTCAAGGCGATCAGGGATCGCGCCCAGACATACCTGGCCGAGGGAATTGTGGCGCTTGACGCCGTCGGTTCGCAGCGCGAGGTCGACGTGCTCGGCGACTACGCCGGTTACTTGCGCGAGCTTGTTGATTTGAAGTCGATTCGACCGATCCGCGTTGTGGTGGATGCGGGAAACGGTATGGGGGGCTTGACCGTTCCCGCTGTGCTCTCGACCGCCGCTGGCCTTCCCGAATTGCCCATCGAGATCATTCCGATGTATTTCGAACTCGACGGTACCTTCCCCAATCACGAAGCGAATCCGCTGGATCCAGCCAACATCGTGGATCTTCAGAAAGCGGTAGTTGAACACGGTGCCGATCTCGGGCTTGCCTTTGATGGTGATGCCGATCGCTGTTTCGTCGTAGATGAACAGGGCGCCCCGATGAGTCCGAGCGCTGTCGCCGCTGTCGTTGCTCTCCGTGAGATTCAGCGTGTGCGGGCCTCGCAGCCTGAGGGCGATATCTTCGTCATCCACAACCTCATTACGTCCCGCATCGTGGCGGAGACGATTGAAGCTGCGGGGGCTATTCCCGTGCGCACCAATGTTGGTCATTCGCTCATCAAAGATCAGATGGCTGCAACGGGCGCTATTTTTGGTGGCGAGCATTCCGCGCACTATTACTTCCGCGATTTTTGGGGCGCCGATAACGGGATGCTCGCCGCGATGCATTTGCTTGCCGAGTTCGGTTCGCAACCGGAGCCCCTCTCGGTGCTCTCGGCTCGCTATTCGCCCTACGCGGCCAGCGGCGAGATCAATTCGGTGGTGGACGATATTCCCGCAGCTACCGCTCGCATTCGTGCGGCGTTTGAGGGGGAGGCCGAGTTCGACGAGCTCGATGGCCTTACGGTTACCGGCACGACGGCGGAAGGCGAGCCGTTCTGGTGGTTTAACGTGCGCCCGTCGAACACTGAGCCGCTCTTGCGTCTCAACGCGGAAGCTGAGTCGCAATCGACGCTCGACGCTGTGCGCGATCGTGCGCTGGCAATTATTCGGGCCTAGCGGGAGTTTTCTCTAATCGCGATTGCTGGGGAAACCGCGCGGAACGCTCGTCAGGGCGGGCTCAAGGGCATCGAGGCGTGCCTTCTCGCTTGCCAACGCTGCACTTTCGCGTTCTCGGCGCACAGCGCTCACCGCAGAGAGCAGAATCTCGGGTTCCACGTGCGGTAGTGGAGAGACGTAAGCCGAGGCTTCGTGGGCAAGAGTCGTCGCATGCTGATGGCGGGTAACTGGGGTGTAGCCGGGCGCTGCCACGAGGAAGTGTGAGATGCGGCGAGCCAGAGCATCCGGCATTTTGGCGACATCGGCAGTGCGCGCCCACTCGGTGAGCTGACCCGGAAGTTGCACAACAGGGTTCGCCACGGTACTAACGCGCTCGTATTGGCTATACGTGCCTGCCACCAAGTCTCCTAGGCGTTGGGCACGAGTATTGAGAAGGGCGACAATTGCGGCCAACCCTCCCGCGGTCATGAAGACCTCGATGACGCCAAGCAGCGCACGGATGAAGGCGTGGCGAAAGCCGATCGCTCCACCATCGTTGCGAACAATGCGGGCTCCGACCGCGAGTTTGCCCACTGACTTGCCGCGGCTGAGAGTTTCGACCGCGGTAGGAATGACGACAAGACAAATGACGGTTGCCGAGACGGTGAGTGCGGTGCCGATGGCCTGATCGAGCCCCGCAGCGTCGGCGAAGGCAAATGCGCCGATGAGTAGCCCGATCAGCGCTGCGCCGTAGACGAGAAAGTCGATGATCGAGCCTGCCGCGCGAAGCACAAAACTCGCCGATCGAAGCTCTAAAGCAACGGCCTCTCCCGTGATTAGTTCATCGGGTTCGTCCCCATACGCGAAGGTGTTGGTCGTTTGTGGGCTCGGCATGACATCATTTAAGCAGATGGATCTCGACTCTTACTCAGCCGCACACCGCGAAGACTGGGATCGCCTTGCCCAATTGAGCTCGCAACGCCGACTTTCTGGGGCAGATTCCGATGAATTGATCGACCTCTACCAATCGGGAGCCACTCAGCTTTCGGCGATGAAGACGAGTATGGGCCAATCTGCTCAGGCTGATCGTCTCTCTCTCACACTCAGTCGAGCGCGACTTCGCTTCACCGGTGCCGCCGCGAACCTCTTTAGCCAGTTGCCCCAGTTCTTTATCGCCCAGCTTCCAGCTGCGCTCTACCGGGTGCGGTGGATGTCGCTCGTTCTCACCGCGGCGACCTTTCTCGTTGGTTTCCTGTTTGCCTGGTGGGCAATCTCTAACCCGCAGCTTCTCGCCAATTTCGGCACACCCGCGGAGCGAGAAGCCCTCGCGCAAGACGATTTCGTCGGCTACTACTCCGAATACTCCGGCGGCTCGTTCACGGGCTTTGTCTGGACCAACAACGCGTGGATTGCGGCTCAAGAGATCGCCTTCGGCATCGTGGGTGTGTACGTTCCCTACTTGCTGTTCAACACCGCGCAGCAATTGGGTTTCACCGCGGCAATCATGAACGAATTCGATCGTCTCGACGTCTTCTTCCTATACATCGCCCCGCACGGCCAGCTGGAGCTCTACGCGATCTTCGTGGCCGGCGCTGCCGGAATGATGATTTTCTGGTCGTGGGTTGCGCCAGGCGCGCGAACTCGCGCTCAAGCCCTCGCGCACAGCGGTAGAGCGCTTTTCACCATTGTGATCGGCATTATTCTCGCGCTTCTCGTTTCTGGCATCATCGAGGGCTATGTCACCCGTCAAGATTGGCCGTGGCCGATCAAAATCGGCATCGGCACCGTCGCGTTGGGAGGCTTCTTGGCCTACCAGTGGATTTTGGGTGGGCGCAGCGCTCGTGCAGGCAACACCGGCGACCTCAGCGAGTTTGAGGCCGGAGCAACCCACATCGTCGCGAACTAGCAGTGGCGGTTACAGCTTTCCTGCTGCTTTGAGCGCGATGTAGTGATCGGCGAGCGCCAAGGGGAGGTCACTCGGGCGCCTCGAGACGACGGAGGCTCCGAGCTGGTTGATCGCACTGGCTACGCGCGACTGATCAAGGAGGGCGCGTTCAGCGGCGCCGGCAAGGTACACGGTGTCTCGGGAAGAACGGTCAAGCGTGGCATCCGCAATTGACGGGTCGGTGACAGAGGCTACGACCACGGTGTGCTTCGCTGTAAGCTGCGGCAGCATTGCGAGGAGACCGTGGGTGGCCCCGGGCGACTCGGCCGTCGTTGCAAGCACGACAAGGGCGCGTTGAGTGGTCGCCTGACGCACCAAGTTCGGCACGGCATTCCAGTCCATCTCAATGAGTTCTGGCTGCACGGGAGCCATGCTGTTCACCATCTTGGAGAGTAGATCGGGACCTGTGGCGCCTTGGACGCGGGCACGAACCCGGCGGTCGTAGATCATGAAGTCGACGTGGTCGCCAGCGCTCGACGCGAGCGCTGCCAGGAGAAGGGCGGATTCGAAGGCGGTGTCGATACGAGGTTCATCGTCAATACGTGCGGCAGAGGTACGGCCGCTATCAACAACGATGACCACGCGGCGGTCGCGCTCTGGTCGCCACGTGCGAACAACAAGTTCAGATCGGCGTGCGGTCGCGCGCCAGTCAATTGAACGGACGTCGTCGCCACGCACGTAGTCCCGAAGGCTGTCGAACTCGGTGCCTTGCCCGCGGATCATCACGCTAGTCGCGCCATCGAGCTCACGGAGTCGTGCGAGACGTGAAGGGAGGTGTTTGCGGGAGTTGAATGGCGGAAGCACAGTAAAACTGCCAGGGACGCTGACAGTAGTCTGGCGTGCGATCAGCCGCAGGGGACCGTAAGAACGGAGAGTGACGTGGACCGCTTCGCGAGTTCCGCGGCGCAGCGGAGTGAGCACCGTGGTGAGTTCACGGCGCTCGCCTGAAGGCACGGTCAAGGCGACTCGGTTTTTATGGGCGCCTGCGGATGGCTGCCACCCATCGCGCACGATTGCGCGCAGCCGACGGCGGGTGGGGTTCGTCACGCGCAGCGCTGAACTGGTCGTTTCGCCCAGCCGGACGCGGTCGGGTGATGTGCGCTCGAAGCGCAGCGAGCGCGCAGACACGGCCATAATCAGATCCAGCGTGCCGAGCAGGATTACTAGCAACAACCAGTACACAAGCACGATGGGTTTGCCCGTGACGACGATCGGCACAATGCCGAGCGCCACGAGCGCAACGAACCATCCAGAAATCGCCATTATTAGATCGGGACCTGCACTTGTTGCACGATCGATCGCAGAATAACGTCAGCCGATACCCCTTCGAGCTCGGCCTCGGGCCGAAGCTGAATGCGGTGACGAAGCACAGGCAAAACCATGCTCTGGATGTGGTCGGGAGTGATGGCTTCAGCGCCCGTGAGCCAGGCCCAAGCTTTTGCTGCTCCGACGAGTGCGATCGCGCCGCGGGGGCTGACCCCGAGCTTCACTGAGGGACTTTGACGAGTGGCCCGCGCGAGGTCCACGGCGTAGGCGACGACATCAGGGCTCGCTCCGACCTTGGCAACTGCAGCTTGCGCGGCGGCAAGCATCGAGGCATTGAGCACGGGGGTGACGCCTGCGGCGGCGAGATCGCGCGGGTTGAATCCCGCGGCGTGGCGCGTGAGCACCTCGATTTCAGTGTCTCGTTCGGGAAGGTCAAGAACGAGCTTGAGGAGGAACCGGTCGAGTTGGGCTTCAGGAAGCGTGTATGTTCCTTCGTACTCGATGGGGTTCATCGTTGCCGCGACCATGAAGGGGACAGGCAGCTTGAGCGACTTACCGTCAACGGAAACTTGGCGCTCTTCCATAGCTTCGAGAAGCGACGATTGAGTCTTCGGTGGTGTGCGGTTGATCTCATCCGCCAACAAGATGTTGGTGAAGACGGGCCCCTCACGAAATTCGAATTCGCCTGACTTCGAGTCATAGACGAGCGATCCGGTCACATCACCCGGCATCAGGTCGGGGGTGAATTGCACGCGCTTCGTGTCGAGTTGAAGCGCCCGGCTAAGGGTGCGGACCAAGAGGGTCTTCGCGACTCCCGGAACTCCCTCAAGCAGCACGTGTCCGCCCGTGAGTAGCGCGATAGTGAGGCCCGTGACGGCAGCATCCTGACCCACCACAGCCTTGCCTACTTCTGTGCGCAGCTCGGAAAATGCGTGCCGCAGTTGCTCGTCAGTCATATCTCGATTCTTCTCTATCTCTGGATGGGTGGGGCTCAGTGGTTAAGCGAGGCGGATGATCGTGCGCACTCGGTCTTCGAGTGCGAGAAGTTCATCCGAGAGGGCTATAAGTTCATGGTCGGAGGCGGGCTCAGCGTCAATCAGCAGCCGCCGGAGCTGTGCAAGAGGCTGCTCGACAAGGGGCGATACCCGGTTGATCACGTCATCTACGGACGCCGTCGTCGGCATCCCGCACAGAGCGGCGAGTCGTCGCAGGGTGCCGATGCGCAGCGAATCTAGCGTGTGAAGTCGGGCTGCCGACTTCGCATACAGCCGAGCACGGCCCTGCATTGTCTCGCTCGAGCGCACCGTCACGGGAAGTTTCTCGATGACGAGGGGGCCGAATCGACGACCACGCCAGAGTGCTCCAGCGAGGAGCGTGAGAGCGAACAGCCACGTTCCTGGCAATACCCAGCCAGGGGCGAGTTCGTCGGGAGTGGCGGTTCCGCCGCCATCGGCGATGTCGAGAAAGCTCGGCGTGTACCAGACGAGAGTGTCATGTTCGCCGAGCAGGCGCAGCGCAAACGCAGCGTTGTCTGAGGCAGTGACGCCTCCATTGGTGAGGGCATCAGTGGCGCCGAGGATTCTCAGTTCGGTGTCACCACGATCGAGACTGATCAGTCCGTAGCCGTCATCGTCATTTCCGTAACACGCCGTGATTGTTGAACTCGGCTCGATGACCCGGTAGCTGCTGGGGCCGGCGGTGATCTCGGGAGCAGTGGATGACGTGAGGGCTGAGCATCCGGCGGCAACAGGGGCAGAACTCGTGCCCGCTTGCGCAACCTCTGGCGCGATCTCAAGGAGCTCGTTGAGGATCGGTTCGGCGACAATGACGGTGCTGGCGAGCCCTGCGGCATCGGCCACTTGGTCTTCGGTGAGGTACCCCTCAAAGTTGGAGAAGAAGAGCGTGCTCTCGTTGCCGGAGCCAAGGGCTGCGCGAGCTTCTTCGAGAGTAGTGGTGACGATGACGTCGACGCCTTGATCGCGCAGCACTTCTGCGACTGCTTGAGATCCAGCTTCGTAGGGGCTCGTCGGGTCAAGTGGCGGGCCCTCGACAGCATTGCCGGCCAGGTTGAGGCTGACGACTCCAACGACGATGACTACGACCGCTGCGGCAATCCAAAAGAGAGCCTTTCGGCTCGTCGTCCGCAGTCGGGGCGTAAGCACGGTTGTTTCGGTGCTGACCTCGCTCATAGCGTCGCCTCAGCGAGGTCGGGCTTGGCTGCGCGAACTTGAGACTCTAACGCTCGCAGTTGTTCGTATTGCTCGCGAGTGGCGGGTTGGCGCATGTAGCGCACACGGTCGAAAGTGTCGGCGCTCGTCGCCAGTTCTTTCGCTCGTTCGGGGAACACCCGGGAAGCGCGCGTGGCGAAGCCGTGGCCTGTGGTGCCGGGAGTCATGCTGACGAGTGTGCGTTCGGAAAGCCCCCGGGCAATCGAACGAAACATGTCGGCGATCGCGGCGGCAAAGTCGCCCTGGTCCGCAGCCTGTTCTGCCGCTTGACGTAACTGAGCCGCGGTGCGGTGGTCGGCTTCTCCGAACAGGATGTCGTGGTGGCGACTCTTGCGGTTGAGTCGCGGTACGCCGTAGACGATGATCGCCGCAATAATTGCTACCGCGATGAGGGCTACGAGAACGATCAGAACTGCCGTGGGAATTCCGGTTCCCTCGCCAATCGTGAGGCTCGCCAGCCAGTCGCTAAATGCTTTGGATGCGCGGTCGAACAGAGTCGGTTTTGCGGCCTGGTATGGCGCTTTTGAGAGTTCCTCGATGAGCCAGTCTGTTGCCTCTCCCGAGTCAGGTTCAACAGGTACATCGCTCAAGACCGCGCGGGCAGCGCTCGGAGGGAGCACTGCCAACACGGAGGCGGTGAGCAGAGTCAGGGTCATGAAGCAGGTTTCGCGCGGCTCGGGGAGCTGTCGAGTGTGAGATAGGGGTCTGGAACTGACAAGTCGCCAGCGTTGCGAGCTTCGACGAATCGAGCCAACTCAAGATCGAAACCTTCTTTACGCATGCGCATATCGATGTAGAGCAACGCGGGTGCGGCTGCTTGGATGACAATCGTGACCGCGCTGATGACGACTGACACCACAATCGTCACGATGTAGAGCACGATGAACCCCACAATCCCCGCTTCTTCATTGCCGGTCGGATTGAGCAGGCCAACGCCGAGCCCCCCGATCACGCTCAACGGGGCAGTGACAACGCTCGAAACGATGTTCACGATGACAATAATGAGCAGCAAAATCCCTAGAGTTCGCCAGAAATTTCCTCTCACCAACGACCACGAACGGCGGATCGCGAGCATGAGAGGCAAGCGCTCGATCATGAGGGCACTCGGCACAAACGCAAAGAAGGTTCCAAGCCACGCCGCTAAGAACGCAGCAATGAGGAATCCGCCCAGCATGGTGAGCACCCCGAAAACAATTCCCGCGGTGTCGCCGAAGGTGAAAAGCAGCACAGAAACTCCCCCTACAACAGCGATACCGATAAAGACTGCAACCATTACGAGAGCCGACCAGCCGATGAGAGCGCCAATGCGCCCCTTTGCTGCGTTCCACAGCCCGCGGAGACGCAGCCGCTCGCCGACGGTACCTCGAGCCACCTCGAGGGAGATAATCCCCTGAAGAATTGCTCCGCCAACAAGGGAGAGAGCCACGGCGAAGAAAGCAGAAAGGATGAGGCCGGCGTTGGTGCCCGCCTCGATAGTTGCGGCATCCGCTTCGCTTGCGCTCAGGGTGCGTTCAACGCCAGCGAAGGTGACGGCACCGACGAGAACGAGCGAGCCGACGGTCACGAGGCTCATAATCAGCAGCGACAGTCCGAAGGTGGGGCGGGGGTTGCGGCGCAAAACGAGCAGCGATGCGCTGAGAATTGTGCCGAGCCCGAGAGGCTGAAGCGGAATTAGGCCCGGTTTGGGTGGTGGGGTCCAGCCGGGCGCAGCGGTGCCGTAGCGCGGTGGAGTTCCCGGTGCTCCCGACGCTACTGCCGGCGCTGAACCGGCAGTGTACGCCGAAGATGGGGCAGGCGGAGCAAGCGGTTTGGTGCCATCGGCACTGCTGCTGTCGGGGGACTGCCAGGGGCTGCTATCGCTCACGTCTCATCCTCGATTATGGAACTGTGCCAAATTCAATCTCCCTCATGTTTTCACACTCGACTACTCTTATGCGAAAGCTTCTCACTCTGTTAGCCCGAGAGCTAGAAAGTATCGAGGACACGTGAACCCGCGAATTCTTGTAGTCGATGACGACACTGCTTTGGCAGAAATGATCGGAATCGTTCTACGCACTGAAGGTTATGAACCATTTTTCTGCCAAGACGGCGCCCTAGCGTACGACGCATTTAAGTCGGCATCGCCTGATTTGGTGTTGCTCGACCTCATGCTGCCCGGCATGGACGGCATTGAAATTTGTGCCCGCATTCGTGAAGAGTCTGGTGTACCGATCATCATGCTCACGGCGAAGAGTGACACCGCCGACGTTGTGAAGGGTCTTGAGAGCGGGGCCGACGACTACGTTGTCAAGCCCTTCAACCCCAAGGAGCTCGTCGCTCGAGTGCGCACGCGCTTGCGCCCGGCAAGCGATGCCGCCACTGGCACCCTCACTGTTGGCGACCTTGAGTTGGATGTCACGGGGCATGAGGTTCGCCGTGGTGACACCAAAATCAACTTGACCCCGCTCGAATTCGAGCTCTTGTTGGCGCTCGCAATGAAGCCTGAACAGGTATTCACTCGCGAGATGCTCTTGGAGCAAGTGTGGGGCTACCACTACAAAGCTGACACTCGACTCGTGAACGTTCATGTTCAGCGCTTGCGCGCGAAGGTCGAAGAAGATCCCGACAACCCGAAAATTGTGATGACGGTGCGCGGAGTTGGTTATCGCGCTGGCGCCAGCGCGTAACTTTTATGCGCGATTTTGATTGGCGCGGCTGGGTGCAGCGAGGCGCTGCACTGTGGCGCTCGTCACTTCAACTGCGCACTGTGGCGATTACGGTGCTGCTGTCTTCGATAGTGGTGACGGTAATCGCGGGCTATATGTCCCTGAGCGTGGGGGCCAATCTGTTCGATGCGAGCCGTGATCAGCTCACGCGTTCTTCGGCTAATGCGACTCTTGCTGGCCAGCAAGTGTTCGATGCCGCTGATGAGGGGCTTGGTCTCGAAGACCTCGATGTCATGATGGGCGAGGCCGCTCGCGTCATTGAGAGCGTGGCCTCGAGCACGGGCGGCACTCGCTATGCAATCTTGCGCACACCGGGTCAAGACGGCCCCCGGGTTCCTTCTGATGTTCAAACGCAGGGACTTGGCTCCGCCTCGCTAATCTCTCAAGAGCTCCGCAGCGTGGTGGCTGAATCGACTGAGCAGCGAACCTACTGGCAGTCTGTCGCGCTGGATCAGACCGCCGACGGTTCAGTTCACCCTGGGCTCGTGGTGGGCTCGACACTCGACATTCGTGGCACTCAATATGAGCTGTATCTCGTTTACGACATCCAAGACACTCAAGAAACTCTTGTTCTTGTGCAACAGACGTTGGGGCTCGGCGGCGTTGCGCTTCTCGCGCTGATCGGTGTTGTTACTTTCGTCGTTGTTCGACTCGTCGTTGGCCCAGTGCGCTTAGCTGCCGAAACGAGTCAGCGACTTGCGGCGGGCGAGCTCGAGGTCCGCATCCCGGTGCAGGGCGACGACGTAATCGCGACTTTGGCCCGATCATTCAATGGAATGGCGACGAGCATGCAACAGCAGATTATGAGGCTGGCGGCGCTCTCCCAAGTGCAACAACGCTTTGTGTCGGATGTCTCACACGAGCTTCGTACTCCGCTCACCACTATCCGGCTTGCCGGTGACGTTCTCTATGATCAGCGCGACACGTTCCCGCCAGCGACAGCACGTACAGCGGAGTTATTGCACACCCAGGTGGAGCGGTTCGAATTGTTGCTCGCCGATCTGCTCGAAATGAGTCGCTACGACGCTGGTGCCGTTGATATGGAGACCGAGCCTACGAACCTCGTGCGACTCGTCGAAGAGGCTATCGAGAGTCTCACTTCTCTCGCGGCAAGCAAGGGCTCCGAACTGCGCCTTGTGGCTCCTGGTGGCTACTTTGAAGCGGATGTCGACCCTCGCCGCATCCGTCGAATCCTGCAGAACCTTGTCAGCAATGCGATCGACCACGGCGACGGATTACCGATTGTCGTGTGGGTAGACAGCGATCAGGATGCGGTCGCCATTGCTGTGCGCGACTACGGCGTCGGTATGAGCCAGGCCGCTCTTGAACGTGTCTTTGACCGCTTTTGGCGTGCGGACCCTTCGCGTCAACGCACGACCGGGGGTACGGGGCTTGGCCTCGCGATTGCCCTCGAGGATGCTGCTCTTCATGGTGGCTGGCTCGAAGTGTGGTCGGATGGAGACAACGGATCGTGCTTCAGACTCACCATTCCTCGCGAGCGCGGTGCTGAATTGCGGTCGTCGCCTCTCGAACTTCCACCGCATGACGAGATCCCTAGTGTGGAGGATGCGCATGGCTAAGGTCAGCAGACTCGCTCTCCTCGCGATTGTGGCCGCGGTGTCAGTGCTGCTCACCGGCTGCGTTGGCGTGCCGACATCGAGTGAAGTCGAAACCGGACCGCTCATTGACGAGCAAGACGGTGCCCAGTACGAAATTGTGGCCTCGGGGCCGGTCGCGGGGTCCACTCAAGAGCAGATTCTTACCGACTTTATGAACGCTGTTCGTTCGCCTGCCCGCGATTACTCGGTTGCCCGCGAGTTCCTGACTGGCACGATGAGTGAATCGTGGGATCCTGCGGCAAGTGCCACCGTGCGTGAACGCGACAAGCTGCCGTCCATCGCACCTGCTCCCAGTGAGAACGCTCTGAGCTATTCATTTTCAGCTCAAGCTGTAGTCGATGAGCGCGGGGTGTACTCCGAACTGCGCTCGCCGGTTGCGCAGACTCTCGCGTTCGAGTTCGAGCGCGTCAATGGTGAGTGGCGGATATCGTCAGCACCACCCGGAATCGTGCTTTCGCTCCGCGGATTTGAAGTGAGCTTTGAAGAGCAAGTGCTTTATTACTTCGATCCCAGCTTTGCCTTTCTCATTCCGGATACGCGTTGGTTTGCAGTAAGGCAGTCGTCGCAGTCACGCGCGATTCAAGCGCTCTTGGCGGGTGACTCGGCGTGGCTTCAGCAGGGTGTCATGCTGACAGCGTTCCCGCCTTCAACCACTTTGGGTGCGACAAGCAGCTTGACCTCGGGCCGTGCGGTTGTTGACCTCAGTTCCGAGGCGCTCACTGCGAATTCTGTGGCGCGAGATCGAATGCGACAGCAACTCGCGGCAACGCTCCACACGCCCATCGTTGTACTTACGGTCGAGGGGCGTGAGTTGCAAGATGCTTCGACTGGTCAGAATCCCGCTGTGATCGAGCCTGGTTCGGCTGGGCCTCTAGTCGTAGGCACGGGGGACGGGTTTGGGTTCAGCACGAGCGACGGTTTGAGCGAAATAACGGAACTGAGCGATGTCGTTACGGATGCGGGGGCTACGACTGCTTCGCTTTCGGCTGACCGACTCTCCGTTGCCTATCGGGCCTCCGACGGTGCCGCTTATTTTGCTTCGGTCGGCGTAGCGCCGCGGTTGATCGATTCGCGTGCTGGCCTTGTGGCTCCCTCTCTTGATCCTTTCCGGTTCGTCTGGTCAGCGGAGCGGGCGAATGCAACATCACTGACTACTTTTGAGGTGGACGGCACGGAGCATCCTCTGCAGGCGGCGCTCCCAGCGAATTCCCGGATTGTCTCGCTGGATGTCTCACGCGACGGTGCCCGATTGCTCGTGTATCTCTCCACCCCGTCTGGCTCGCAGCTTCTCGTGTATGGGATTGTTCGCCAGCAGGGCAATGTACCTGTGCAACTCGTCGATCCGATGTCGTTGCCGGTCAGGTCGGGATCAGCGATCGACGCCGCGTGGGTGAGTTCCAGCAGCGTGGCGACGCTGTCGGGCGCTGACGACTCCGTCGAAGTGACTGCCTATAACCTTGGCGGTCCTTCGCAAGACCTCGGTAACGTTGACGGAGCTACCCAAATCGTGACTATGGGGACTAACACTGATGGGCTGCGGGTGCTCGCTGATGGCGAAGTGTGGCGTCCTCAAGGCAGTCAGGCCTGGGTTCGAATCGGGCTTGACGCCTCCTTCATGGCCGTGCAGCAATAGCAGTTATCCACTAGCCGCCCGAGGGCAGCCATCGACCGTCCGGGCAGCGGCACGCTCGAAGGATGACATCTCCACAGCACCCCTACGACCCCCGTGCCCGCCCCTGGTGGCGTCGAGTGCTCCTCGACGCGCTTCGCGACGCCTGGGCGCTCCTCATGCCTGTGGAGTGCGCAGGATGCGAACGCTACGACCGAGCGTTGTGTTCCGACTGTGCGAGCAGTCTTGTCGCGCATCCCAGCATCCATTCGACGCCGCAGCACATTCCCGTGCACTGCTCGCTCCGCTACGAGGGGCGAGTGCGCCGAGTTCTTCTTGCCTTCAAGAATCATCACCGCACCGATCTGTCTCGGCCACTCTCGGCAGCGTTTATGCCCGCGCTGTGGCGAGCGGTCGAGGAGTCAACCCCGAGCGGGCAGGCATCAGGCGGGATTGAGATCGTGGCAGTGCCAAGCAGTCGTCGCGCATTCCGCACACGGGGCTATCACCCGATGTTGCTCGTGTTGCGGGCTGCGGGGGTTCGCCACGCCCGGGCATTGCGCGTCGTCCAAGAAACTCGAAGTCAGAAATTGCTCAACGCCGAAGAGCGTGTCGTGAATGTTCACGGAGCGTTCATGGCGACGCGTTCTCTCGCTGGCATCCGCGTAATCATTGTGGACGACGTGCTCACCACCGGTGCAACGATCGACGAGGCCGCGAGGGCAGTTGTGGTCGCCGGTGGCACCGTAGTTGCCGCGGTAACCATTGGGTTCACTCCAAGAACGCTTGCGGTTCGTGACATTGCCAGCGGCGAGGGCTACGGTATGGAAAAGGGCGCGAAATAGAAGCTGCCTCACGGGGCAGCCGCGCATGATGGCTAGGAGGTCGCCGTGGAAATCACCGTCAACGGACGAAATGTAGGAGTCACGGATCGTTTCCGTGAGTACGCGATCGAAAAGTCCGAGAAGGTCTCTCACTTGGCCGAGAAGGCAATCGCCTTCGAGATCAAAGTAAGCCGACACCACGAAACCAAGGGTTCCAGTGGGGACGACCGCGTTGAGTTGACGTTGATTGGACCAGGTCCGCTTGTTCGAGCGGAATCGGCTGGTTCAGACAAGTATGTTGCTTTCGATCTGGCAATGGCGAAGCTCATCGAGCGAATTCGCCAGTCGAAGGACCGAAAGAAGGTTCATCGCGGCAATCACCGTCCCACCTCACTTCGCGAAGCGAGCGCTGGTGGCTTCGCGGTGGTTGACATCACTCCTGCTAGTCCCGACGTGATCGAGAAGGTCGCGACGGGAGCGGTGCCTGTGCAAGACGAGGCGCCGGAGCCCGGCGACGACGATTACTCGCCCGTTGTCATTCGTCGAAAGGTATTTCCCTCGAGTCACATGACTGTCGAGGAGGCGCTTGATCACATGGAATTGGTCGGCCACGACTTCTTCCTGTTTGTCGATAGTCAGACTGATCGACCGAGCGTCGTGTACCGCCGCAAGGGCTGGGATTACGGCGTGATTGGTCTCGAAGAAGAGGCCGAAGGTGCTGTTCAGGGCGGCCGCGCGCGTAAGCGTAAGTTCGCCAACGGCTAAGCACACCAAGTTTTTGGCTTGGAGTTGATACGATTACGAACCGGTAACGCGGCTGTGCGCTGATTGCACGCACCGCGTTACCGCGACGTAAGCGTCTAAAAGACTGCGCTTCGTCGAGCAGTGCCAGCGTCGGACCCGTCCGACAAGAATGGGAGTATTCGGTGGCAAATGTTTTGGAACGCGCTCTTCGCGTAGGTGAGGGTCGACTTCTTCGGCGCTTGAAAGGCTATGCGCAGGCGGTCAACCATCTTGAGGACGACTTCAAGAGTCTCACTGATGATGAGTTGAAGAACGAGACTGTAGAACTGCGTGAACGCTATGTGGCGGGAGAGTCTCTCGACGACCTCCTGCCCGAGGCATTTGCTGCTGTGCGCGAAGCAGCTAGCCGTACTCTCGGGATGCGTCACTTTGATGTGCAGCTCATGGGCGGCGCTGCTCTTCACTTGGGCAACATTGCTGAGATGAAAACCGGTGAAGGCAAGACTCTCGTCGCGACTCTTGCTGCCTATCTGAACGCTATTGCAGCTCAAGGCGTGCACGTCATTACGGTCAACGACTACTTGGCGAGTTACCAATCTGAACTTATGGGTCGCGTTTTCCGCGCCCTCGGCATGACTACCGGATGTATCGTCTCGGGTCAGACGCCGGTGGAACGTCGCGAACAGTACGCAGCCGACATCACGTACGGAACCAACAATGAGTTTGGGTTCGACTACCTCCGCGACAACATGGCGTGGCAGGCGAGCGACATGGTGCAGCGCGGCCACTACTTTGCCGTTGTTGACGAGGTCGACTCGATTCTCATCGACGAGGCCCGTACGCCACTAATCATTTCTGGCCCTTCTTCAGGCGAGGCGAACCGTTGGTTTACCGAGTTTGCGAACCTCGCTAAGAAGCTCGACCCGGAGACTGATTTCGAGGTCGACGAGAAGAAGCGCACCGTCGGTGTCCTCGAGCCTGGCATCGAGAAGGTCGAGGATTACCTCGGTATCGACAACCTTTACGAGTCGGCCAACACTCCCTTGATCTCCTTCCTCAATAACTCAATCAAGGCTCGCGCGTTGTTCAAGAAAGATAAGGACTACGTCGTGATGAACGGCGAAGTGCTTATCGTCGATGAGCACACCGGCCGCATCCTTCAGGGTCGTCGTTATAACGAAGGTATTCACCAGGCGATCGAGGCCAAAGAAGGCGTTGCGGTCAAGGCCGAGAATCAAACGTTGGCCACGGTTACGCTGCAGAACTACTTCCGTCTGTACAACAAGTTGTCGGGAATGACCGGTACCGCTGAGACTGAGGCGGCTGAGTTCATGTCCACCTACAAGCTCGGCGTTGTTGCTATTCCGACTAACCGCCCGATGCAGCGCATCGACCAGTCCGACCTCATTTACAAGAATGAACAGTCGAAGTTTGAGCAGGTTGTCGCCGACATCGCCAAGCGCCACGAACTCGGCCAGCCTGTTTTGGTGGGAACGACAAGCGTAGAGAAAAGCGAATTGCTCTCTCGCATGTTGGCCAAGAAGGGTGTCAAGCACGAAGTGCTGAACGCTAAGAACCACGCTCGCGAAGCAGCGATTGTTGCTCAAGCGGGCCGGCTCGGCGCTGTAACCGTAGCGACCAACATGGCCGGACGTGGAACCGACGTGATGCTCGGCGGAAACGCGGAGTTCTTGGCAGTCGCCGAAATGAACGGTCGTGGGCTGAACCCCTCCGAAACGCCAGATGAGTATGAAGCCGCTTGGGACGACGTTTTCGCCTCGGTCAAGGCAGGCGTCGAGACCGAAGCCAAAAAGGTCATCGACGTCGGTGGGCTCTACGTGCTGGGAACCGAGCGCCACGAATCGCGTCGAATCGACAACCAGTTGCGTGGTCGTTCAGGGCGTCAGGGCGACCCCGGCGAAAGCCGCTTCTACCTGTCGCTTCAGGACGACCTCATGCGACTGTTCAACAGCGGTGCTGCGGAAGCCCTCATGGGCCGGTCGTCGGTTCCTGATGATCTCGCGATCGAGTCGAAGGTCGTCAGCCGCGCCATCCGCAGCGCTCAGGCGCAGGTCGAGTCTCGAAATGCGGAGATCCGCAAGAACGTGCTCAAGTACGACGATGTTCTCAACCGTCAGCGTGAGGCTATCTACAGCGACCGTCGCCACATTCTTGAGGGCGATGACCTCAAGGATCGCGTGCAGCGGTTCCTCAATGACGTCGTTACCGAGGTCGTGGACGTTCACACGGCAGAGGGGCACTCAGAAGAGTGGGACTTCGAAGGACTGTGGGCCGAGCTGAAGACGATGTATCCCGTAGGAATCACCGTCGATGAGGTTCTCACCGAGGCTGGTTCGCGGGGCAAGATGACGAGCGCGTTCATCGCCAAAGAGATCCATTCGGATGCCGTGATCGCGTATGAGCGTCGCGAGCAGAAGCTGGGCGAGGCGGCCATGCGAGAGCTCGAGCGTCGTGTTGTGCTGAGCGTTATCGACCGCCGCTGGCGCGACCATCTCTACGAGATGGACTACCTGAAGGACGGAATTGGCTTGCGAGCCATGGCTCAACGCGATCCGCTCATTGAGTATCAGCGAGAAGGTTTCGCACTGTTCCAGACGATGATGGGCCAGATCCGCGAGGAGACGGTCGGTTTCCTCTTCAACCTCGATGTCGAGGTAAATGGCGGCGGCGAATCTACGACGGTGCAGGCTCGTGGGCTTGAAGGGGCGAATGCCCCCTCGGCTCAGCTCAGCTATTCGGCACCGAGCGCGGATGCTTCTGGTGAGGTCGAAGTTCGTAACGAGCGTGGTCAAGTCGAGCGGGCAGCTACGGCTCAGGCTCAACAGCGTCAGGCACGCCAAGTGGCGCCTCAGCAGGCGCAGCAGGCACCGGCTCAATCTCAGCCAGCCGAGCGTGGTGCTTTCGGCCAGCGTTCCGAGAACGCCACTCCCGAGGCACCGTTGAATCGTTCGCAGCGCCGCGCCCAGGACAAGCGCAAGAAATAGCGAGATCGCGAGCTAGCGCCCCGCGCGAGCAACGCAAGAACGGATGCCCCGCTCGATTGTCGAGTGGGGCATCCGTTTTTCGGCTGCAGGGGTGTGAGGCTACAGCACGTTGATGGCCGTGGCACGCCAGCGCTTGTCAAGGCCTTCCAGACGCACGGCAACAGCGCGTGTGCGTGCGCGTCCACGAACGATGACGACCGCTTCGACCGCGCCGTCTCGCGGTTCGCAGAGCCGGATGGAGCCCATCGTAAAGCTGGGGCGAGTGACCGGTTGGCCTTTCGCTCGACGGGCACGCGCGGAGAGTACGACCCGCTTGAGCAAGTGGCGATACACGTCATCGGTGACCCAGCGTGACATCTGTTCGAGATCACGAGCGCCAGCCAGCACCTCAATCACGCAACGTGTGAGATTCTCGACGAGAGGCGCGGGGTCGGGCAGCTCCGCGCGGGGAGTGGGCTGATGGCCAAAGAACTCGTCGGGAACAAACCGCGGTCGAATAACTTTCGACGGCAGTGTGCCAGTGCGGGGGCGCAGCTGTTGGGGTAATTTCACACTCGCTAAAGAGGTGCGAAGAGGCTCGGTACTCATGATCTCCCGGGTAAAAGGTCAAGACGGCGACGTTTACCCCCATAAGGGGGTAGACCACACTTAATCAGTAACGAGACCAATTGTCTATGACTAATTTTCAATTGTGGATAACATTTCGGAATGTGGTGCCGGCGTCAGTACCGTCTAGCCATGCGCTGGGACAAACTCTTTGACGACCTCGAAAGCCAGCTCGAGCGCGAAATAACAGCAGACGACCTGGAGCTGGATGCGGAGGAAGAGCGCTTGCGCCTAGGTCGGCTGAGTATCCGCGATCGCATCGTCGCGCTCCACGCCCGCAGCACGGCAGCCGCACCACTCACTCTCGCAGTGGTCTTGATTACGGGCAGCCGCGTAACCGTGCGACCCGTCATTATCGGCAGAGATTGGATGTCGGCTGACATCGTCGACGAAAGCGGTCGCCCAGCGCAGTGCATCATTCCCTTCGCAGCGCTTGCAGGGATATCGCTCGGGGCCAGCCACATCGCTCCCAGCCTTGCCACTACTGCCGAGAATGGGCATCCGACTCTTTCGCAGCGACTCAGCGTGAGTTACGTTCTGCGTGACCTCTGCCGGCGGCGTCGAGCGGTCTCGTTGCTGCTGATGGCGGGGGAGGTCTACGGCACGATAGATCGGGTCGGCCGTGATCATGTGGATATCGCCGTGCATGAGCGTGGGGCCGTGCGCCGTGAGACGGCGGTCTCTGAGTATCGCTTGGTGCCGTTTTCGAGTCTGGCGCTTGTGCGGCTGTGAAGGGTGAGGTGATTGAAATACCCAGCATTGGGTGCTGAGGTGCCAGGCGCAACCGGAGCGCGGTTGTCTTCGGCGCTAGCGGCTGCGTTGCTCGCCGAAGTTGACTTCGGTGACCGTAGCGATGTCTGATTGATTCCAGAGACTCATACGACGAGTCTCTTCGTAGAGGGCCTCAATGTAGGACTCGAGAACGGAATTCTCGATGCGCCACTGACCCTTACTTCCCACCTTGATCGCGGGCAGTTCGCCCGAGCGCACGAGTTCAAGAACCTCGTGCGGAGACACGCTGAGCACTTCGGCAGTATCGGCCAGGGTGAGAAATCTCCCAAGGCCCTCTGCTGGGTTGATCGCGTTCATGCATCGATTATGCGCGTCTCAAGCTGGGAATGGGGTTGATGTGGATAACTATCACGCCAGTTCTCAGCAGTGACGAACGATGGTGCCATGATCACGATTCGACCTGTGGAACACGCACTATGAGCCGCCGTTCCGGCCGCACCCAGTCTCACGCTCGTGCGCGAGCGTTTGCCCTTGACCCGCGACTGGCCATTGGAATCGTGCTTGTGGTGGCATCCGTCGTCGGCGTGGTGTCGATCGTTGCCGCGGCCGATGACTCGACTGAGGTCTACGCGGCAGCTTCAACGCTGACCCCCGGTGATCGAGTGCTGAGCTCCGACCTTGTAGTTCGCAATGTGAAGCTCAACGAGGCGACTGACCGCTACATCGCGCGGGGCGAGTTGCCGCCGGAAGGGTTTATCGCGACCCGGCCCATAGAGGCGGGGGAGTTGGTTCCGACCTCCTCGCTCGGTAGTCACGATGGTCTTTCCCTCACCTCGGTTGTTGTGTCGCCTCACGGAGGGCTCTCGGGCACCGTCACCCCGGGCGCATCCGTAGATGTGTGGGCAAGCGCCGAAACTGAAAGTGGCGAATATGGTGCTCCTGGAGTGATCATTTCTGGCGCAATTGTTGTCCGGCTCCTCGAAGATGACTCATTGGTGACGTCTGCGCAAGGGAGCGCAATCGAACTGCTCGTTCCGCGCTCACGGGTCGCTCGCGTGCTTGAAGCAATGGCTAACGGAGACGTTCTTTCCGTTATCCCCGCGAATTTGCCGGCGAAGGGCTGAGATGACAACCTTTGCTCTAGCAATGCCCGTCACTCTCGAAGATCAGTTTGCATTCGATGCAGCGCAGCACGGCCACGAGATCGTGCTGCGCACAGTGAGCGCACCCGAGCTGGCTTCTCGCGTAGCGGGCGCACATGCCGACATTGCACTCGTGGCTGCCGAAGCCCGTTACTTGACCGACCGCCTCATCGCCTCGTGTGATCAAGCGGGAGTTCGACTGATTGCCGTCGCTAGTAGCGAGCGTGAGCAGCGCTACGCGAGCGATCTCGGCCTCTTCGATATCGTTGAGGCCTCCGTGGGGTGGGCGGGGGTGGATGCTGTGCTCTCCCAGTCCCCGTGGAGCGCCCATGCTCCCGAGCGCGAGCATTCTGCGGTAGGTCAAGTGATCGCCGTCTGGGGTCCCGGCGGAGCACCGGGACGAACATCCATCGCGATCTCCGTCGCTGCCGAGTTGGCTGCTTTGGGCTACAGCGTGGCGCTCGCCGATGTTGATACCCACGGGGCTTCCGTTGCTCCCGCTTTGGGCATGCTCGATGAAGCGCCGGGCTTTGCTGCTGCCTGCAGGCTTGCGGGCACCGAGACACTCAGTACCGACGAACTCGACCGCATCGGTCAGCGCTACGAATCTCCCGTGGGAGCATTCTGGGTGCTCACGGGAATTGGGCGTCCGAGTCGCTGGCCGGAGCTCTCTTCTGAGCGAGTGGGAACAACAATTGCCCAGTGCCGCCAGTGGGTTGATTACACGATTCTCGACACGAGTTCGAGTCTTGAAAACGACGAAGAGATCACGAGCGACCTCTTTGCGCCGAGAAGAAATGCCGCGGCGGTAACAGCGGTGCGAGCTGCGGATCATGTGATCGCCGTCGGAGCGGCAGACCCGGTTGGTTTATCAAGATTTCTGCGCGCCCACGTCGACCTGCTTGAGACCGTGACGACGCGCAGCGTGAGCGTAGTCATGAACAAGATTCGAGTGACAGCGAGCGGTATGAACCCACACGGGCAGATCACTCAAACGCTGTCGAGATTCGGAGGCATTGAGCATCCGATTCTCGTCCCTCACGATCTCCCGGGATTCGATGGCGCTGTGTTGAGCGGCAAGACTCTCGTCGATGCCGCACCACGCTCTCCGGCGCGCTTGGCAATCCGTGACCTGGTCACGTCGCGGCTTGTCCCAGAGGAACACGATTCACCGCCACAGCGCTCGTTGTTCAGCAGGATGTTAGCGCGCAGGTAACCTGTAGGAGTGTCGACACTCAGTGATCTAGTCCAAGAACAAGGCCGCTCTAGTGAGGCGGACATCGAATGGCTGCACATGCTTGTCGGCGACTGGCAGTTGCTCGCCGACCTTGCCTTTGCAGACATCGTGCTGTGGGTGCCCAGCGACGATGACCAGTTTGTTGCGGTCGCGCACGCTCGCCCCAGCAGCTCCGCGACGCTCTTCTATCGCGACTTCGTAGGCCAGACGATCAAACCTGAATGGCATGCCCAAGTTACTGAGGCCTACGAGACGTCGCGCATCGTCGATACGGCGGCTCCCGCCTGGTACGAGGAGACTCCAACCAGGGTGAGGGCAGTTCCCGTGATGCGTCGACTCAACGCGACAGGCAACGCCACGACCGAAACGCCGATCGCGGTGATTACTCGGCACACGAATCTGGGCGATGCTCGCACACCTTCGCGCCAAGAGCTCACCTTCAATGGGTGCGCAAACGACCTGTTCGCGATGATCGCTGCAGGAGATTTCCCCGACATGGGCGCTCCCGCCGCCCCGCGCAGGGGAGCGCCCCGAGCATCCGACGGTCTCATTCGTTTGGATGTTGATGGGCTCGTCACGTTCGCGAGCCCGAACGCGCTCTCGGCGTTCAACCGAATCGGTTTTTCTGGCGAGCTTGAGGCCGAGTCGCTGGCCGATGTGACTACCACGTTGATTGCGGGGCAGCCAGAAGTGGATGAGTCCCTTCCTCTTGTCGTCACTGGTCGCGCACCGTGGCGCACAGATATTGAAGCTCGTGGTGTGACGGTCTCTTTGCGCACCATCCCCATCCGGGATCGTGGCGAACGAGTCGGAGCGATCGTGCTGTGTCGCGATGTCACCGAGGTGCGGCATCAGGAGCGTGAACTGATCACGAAAGATGCCACGATTCGCGAGATTCATCACCGGGTCAAAAACAACCTCCAGACGGTAGCGTCACTGCTGCGAATTCAGGCTCGCCGTACTCACAGCGAGGTAGCGCGTGAAGCGCTCGGTCAGGCGATGCGTCGAGTCGCGGCTATCGCCGTCGTGCACGACACCCTCTCTGAGGGCCTCAATCAGAATGTTGACTTCGATGTGGTTTTCCATCGTGTATTGAAACTGATTGCAGAAGTCGCTTCGAGTCACAACACGACCGTTCACCCGACATCCGTGGGCAGTTTCGGGGCGTTGCCCAGCGAGTATGCAACCCCGTTGGCTCTAGCGTTGACCGAGCTTGTGACGAACGCTGTTGAGCATGGTCTCGCAGGTCGGGCAGATGGCACTGTCGAGATCGACGCGCGCCGCACTGCAGACAAGCTGACGGTTCAAGTGCGCGATAACGGTGTCGGTCTCGGCGAAGGAAAAGTCGGAGAGGGGCTAGGCACGCAGATCGTGCGCACCCTGATTCAAGGTGAGCTGAGCGGCACGATCGACTGGCACACGCTTGTGGGCAGTGGAACCGAAGTGACGATCGATATTCCGCTCACGTGGTTGACGCGTACCAAGTAACCCCTGAACGATCGCGGTCTATCGATCCAACTGTCACAGGGCCCGCGGCGAGAGCCCGGCCTGCGGTAGCGCGGTGCTTAAGAAGCGCGGCGTGCGCGTGCTGCGCGACGCTTGAGTGCGCGGCGCTCGTCTTCGCTGAGTCCGCCCCAGACGCCTGAGTCCTGGTTGGTCTCAAGAGCGTACTGAAGGCACATCTCGGTGACCGAGCAGCGGCCACAAACGGCTTTTGCTTTCTCGATCTGGTCAACTGCTGGACCGGTGTTTCCTACGGGAAAGAAAAGCTCCGGGTCAGCCGTGAGGCATGCAGCGTTATCGCGCCAGTCCATTTGTTGCTCCTTGCAGTGTGTTGCGATGCTCGACTGCGCAAAAAAATTACGCCCTGATCGGCGTCGAGCTTGAGTAATTGTGTGGGTCTCGCTCGCAACACTGGGAGCCAGAAATCAACCTCAACTAGAATCGCATATCGGCAAAGCCAAAGCAATGGTTTTTCAGCGATTTAACGGGGAGCGAATGGTAGACGAACTTGTCTCAGAAGAAAAACCGGGACGTCATCATCCGTATCTGATCGCGCTAGCCGTGGTGCTTTTCCTTGAAAGTGCCGTTCTTTTTGCTGCCCTTGCCTACCTCGTTTTCGAGCTGGGGGCGGAGACGCCGCAGTCGTATCCGAGTGCGATCGCCCTGACGGTGTTGACTGCGCTCGCCGCTGTCTGGGTCACCGTGATTGGCGTCAACACCCTCCGGGGGCAGGCGTGGATTCGGGGTGCATCAGTCGTCTGGCAGGTGCTTCAGATCTCAGTTGCCATTGGAAGTTTTCAGGGCATCTTTGCGCGCCCCGACGTGGGGTGGTTGCTGCTGACTCCGGCCATCGTGGTGCTTGTGCTCTTGTTCACGAAGCCGGTTCTTGAGGCAACCACCCGACGCGATGGTTAGTCGAGTCCCAACTTCTTGCGCAACGAAGCGACGTGACCGGTCGCTTTCACTGCGTAGAGGGGAAGAGTAATCGCGCCCTGCTCGTCGATGACGAAAGTGGAGCGGATCACTCCCACAACTTGCTTGCCATAAAGGTTCTTCTCGCCCCACGCGCCATACGCCTCGTGGACCTCATGATCAGGGTCGCTGAGCAGCGGGAAGGTGAGAGCTTCTTGCTCGCGAAACGCCGTGAGCTTCTCGGGGGTATCGCGAGAAACGCCAAGCACGACATAGCCCTCAGACTGCAGCGAGCCGAGCTGATCGCGAAAGTCACAGGCCTGCTTCGTGCATCCGGGAGTCATTGCAGCGGGGTAAAAATACAGAATCACTTTCTTGCCCGAAAAGTCGCTCAGGGACACCATTTTGCCGTCCTGATCCGGCAGTGTGAAGCCCGGTGCTGGGGTGCCGGCGGAAAGTCGAGAAGATTCAGTGGTCATTGTGCTCCTTAGTCGCTTTAACTCATGGTAACGTTGTTCCTCGGTTGCCCGAGAGGGAAAACCGCGCCACGCACCTCTAGCTCAATTGGCAGAGCAACTGACTCTTAATCAGTGGGTTCCGGGTTCAAGTCCCGGGGGGTGTACCAGTTACAGGGCTTGAGCCCCGTAGTTACCTAACAACTACGGGGCTCAAGTATTTCCACAAATACCCTCCACGACACTCAAGTCGTCAGAAACTCGTCAAAAACCTCCGCAGACCCGCCTCTCGCAAGATCCGTCACCCGGTTGTTTCGGGGTGTTCCCCATTGACTTCCGGGTGGTGCCGGGAGTCCGTTCCTACCTACGAGGTATGAACGAGCCTCGCCCCTTCGCCGAGCCGCCGAGCCGCCTTGAGCGACTGCTCACGGTGCAGCAGCTCTCGGATTATCTCGGCGTGCCGGTCAAGACGCTCTACGAGTGGCGCACGCAGAAGGTCGGTCCTCGCGCGGTCAAGGTGGGGCGTGCGCTGCGCTACCCCGAGAGTCGCGTGATCGACTGGCTGGAGGAGCAGTCGTGAGCCGCCCCGTTCAGCCGCTGGGCACCTACGGGTCGATCTCGGTAAGGAAGGTCGGGTCGAAGTATGCGGCCACCACGCGCTTCCGTGATATGGACGGCGACTACCTGCGCATTCAGGCGACGGGAACCAGCGAGACAAGGGCCACGAACGCACTCAAGGTGAAGATCGCCGAGCAGGCCGGCTTGGCGGGCGATAGCGACTTGGATCGGAACACCTGCCTGCGCGACCTCGCGAGCTACTGGCTGGCTGAGGTCCGCGTTGCAGGACGGCAGGGCCCGCAGACGCTCGATGCCTACGAGCGCAGCCTGGAGGTGGTCGTGCTCCCGACGCTCGGTCAGTTGCGGCTGCGGGAGCTGACCGTCGGCCGCGTCGATCGGTTCCTTAAGGCATTGGCCCCCGAACACCCATCGCGCGCCCGTAGGGCCAAGATCGTGCTCGCGCTGGTCTTTGATCTCGCCGTGCGACACGACGCGATAGGAAAGAATCCGGTGCGTGACACGGCAGCCGTTCCGCGCGGACGCAAGGAGATTCGCAGCCTCGACCATGCCGAGCTTGCACGGCTGCGCGACGCCGTGGCGAACTGGCGCACCGGCGAGAAGGTGCACGGCCCCAAGCCCGATGGTCAACTCGCCGACGTCATCGAGACGATCCTTGGCACCTCTGCGCGCATCGGCGAAGCGCTGGCGATCCGAAAGTGCGACGTCGACATGACCGTCTCGCCACCGGAGGTCACGATCAGCGGAACGCTCGTGCAGCGCAGGGGACATGGTCTGTACCGGCAGCCTCAGGTCAAGCACTCGAAGGACTGGCGCATCATCGCCGTGCCGAGCTACACGGCCCAAGCCATCCGTTCACGGCTGGCGATGCTGGGCAACGTGCCCGACGATCACCCGATCTTCAGCACCCGCAACGGCACGTTCATCTCCCCGAACAACCTGCGCCGCCAGCTTCGAGCCGTGCTCGCCTCGGCGGGGCTGCCGGAGGACCTCGACCTGAGTACCATCACTCCGCACACGTTCCGCAAAACCGTGGCCACGACGATCGACCAGGCAGCCTCCACCGACCTCGCCACTTCTGTCCCCGCAAATGCGTTACTCACAGAGCTTCCCGCCACGATAGCGGTGGGTGAAATTGTCAGTTCTGACGTTCAAAGTCTCGACGTTGCCGAAACGAGCCTTTCTACGGCGGTAGCTGGTCGCGATGGTTATACGGTCGTGTCGCCGGAGGAAGCTGGCCAATCCGGTCTTCTCCTTCACCAATAACCCGGCGGGGACGATTCAGTGGCCGTTTGCGGGCGAAGTTCCGATAACAAGCGGGTTTGGACCGCGCAACGCATGCTCATTCTGTTCAAGTAATCACGCTGGTCTCGACTTCGCTCCCGGGGAGGGCTTCCCGATTCAATAAATCGCCGACGGCGTCGTGAGTGAGGTTAACCTCGCTCCAGGAGGTTACGGCGTTCACGTCTACATCGACCACGTCATAAACGGACAGTCAGTGCGAAGCCTCTACGCTCACATGCAATGGGGCTCGCCGGCGGTCGCGGTGGGCCAACCGGTCACCGTAGGCCAGCTGGTGGGAAGGGTGGGGAACACCGGTGCATCAACAGGGCCGCACTTGCACCTGGAAATCCACCTTGACGGCAAGCCCGTTGACCCGTACGCCTGGCTCACGACCAATGCCAATTAGACGAGTCCCGCAGTTGACATATCCCGCAGCTGTTGTAAACGCTCATGTACGGCTGCTCGGCCGAATTTCTGGCGAGGAGCGTCGTTTGCCCAAGCTCGTTCGGCTGGTGCGACTAGGGATACGCCCATGAGCGTATCGCTGCGTGCAATCGTAACAACGGTTCTCTTGCTGTTGCTGCCACTCGTGGGCGCCCTCGCTCTGCACCATGTCGAAATTAGATCGTCCTCGATCGTCACAACCGGACCCCCGGATACGTCGTTCGGCGTCGAATTGCCGAACCCCGTGCCTGCCGATGCTTCCCCGAAACTGAGCACGGAGGCTCCAACAATGCCTGCGTCGCCAGCTGCGGAGCATTCGGATCTGGTGCTGGCTGGGGCCTGCGCGGCCCTCCTGGGCTGGGGCATACTCAGCCTCGCATTACTGCGGCCTTTGCATCGAGTCTACGGAAGTGCCCTAGAGAGCGAACCCAGACCGTTTTCTTGCACTCGATCGGGTATCCGGATCACGTCAAAATCCTTGCCGACGTCCCGCCCGTCGCTGACTCTGCTCTCTATTAGCCGAACCTGAGTTCCTTCTCTCTGCCTGCTGGCGGATCGCCTTTAGGGGCGACGCAGATGTGCAGCGCGGAACTGGCAACCACTTTCGCTTGACATCGGCTGGCGCGCCATTCTGATCGGCAGCGCTTCCGATCGACCGTTCGGAGAGTCCTCAATGAATACCAACGCCAAGATTTCAGCAATCGTCATCGCATTACTCCTGCTCATTATTCTCGCAACGGCTATTACCGCCATCACTGAGCTATATAGGTAGACCGCTAGCACCAGTGAAGGACCGCGGCCGTCTTCCGCGGGCACCCCTATAACCTCGGGCTAGTGCCGAGAATCATCCCTGCGCGACACCCGCCAGAGCGCCAAGATCACCGGTGTAAATCCTGGGGCGTGAGTGTTGCCGGGATGTGGTCGCCACCTTGGCTGAGTCGGACAAAGGCGCCACCCTCGGCCTTATAGAGTCCGGCTTCGCCACCCACGATGAAGAAGCCCTCGGCGGCCGCTCCGCTCAGCCCGGTCGGGTTCAGGAAGAGCAGATAACTTCCGCCTTCCTCCAGGAGGGTGCCAACGGACGTGACGGTGTCTAGTGTGCCGTGTTGCAAAACAGTCACGGTTTCGCCCGGGTCGCGCGTCGATGGCTGGACGCCTGCTTGTGCGAATGATTGCGCTAACCCGGTCGGGACAAACGCCTGATCCACTACGAGCTCGGATGCGCTCACGTCACCCAAGGCGTCATCGCCCGGGAGGACCGCTTGCTCGGCAACGGAACCGAGCACGATCAGCGAGCTGTCGGCAATCAGCTCGTCAAGTGATTGGTAGATGGTGACTCGACTCCCCTGAGAGGTGGGAGAGTCGACCGTTTCCGTTGAGGGAACTGAAGCGCAGGCAGCCAGCGCAACGCCGAGCGAGAGTATTGCTGCCCCAGCCCACCTGCGTGTAAGCCGCGAGTCGCTTGCCATGCCAACTCCTTCTCGCCATCACGCTATACTTAGTTTCGATGCACTGCTACCCAACGTTGCAAGCCCCTTGGACGTCCACACCAACGACGTTGCCATGCCGACGCTGCGGTCGCTTGCAGGGGGAAGCAGCGATGTACTTCTCCAGCCGGTGCTCGATCGAGGTTCGGGTACAATTGACTACTGGCGCGGATCGCAGGAAGGGAGCGCTGTGCGAAGGTCGATCGTAAAGTTTGCGGCAGCCATTCTTCTCGCTTCAGCTTCCCTTTTCGGAATAGTAGCGGCACCTCACGCTGGGGCCGCTCCGTCTACACCGGACGCGATTGTCGCAGCCTCCGGGACGCACGTCTCCGTGGTCCCCGGCGATTTGATGTCCGGCAGTTTTGCGGGGGAGTCATCCACGGCGTCCGAAACCGTAGCAGCCGCGTCGATGGACCCCCTTCTCATTGGAGCGTGTGCAGCTCTTGTCGGGTGCTGCCTTTTCGGGCTGGCCATCTGGAGATTTCGATCCCTGATCGGACGTTCTTCCGCAACGCTGGTTCCGCTCGCCCTGCTGGCCCGCTTCATCGTCCGCTCTCCAATGCGGAGCCATGCGCGCCTGCGACCCTCGCTGACCCAGCTCTCCATCAGTCGAACCTGATTCTCCAACGTAGAGTCCAGCCGGCATCGCTCGGCTAACGCCGTACAAGCAGTCCCAAATCGAGGTTTCCGCCGTGCGCGTCAACTCGCAACCCGAGCTCGCAGCATGCGCTGCCATGAACGCCGCATGCGTCCGCTCCCACCATCCTTGGAGAATCTTGAAGACTTTGACCCTCACCGGGGCAATGACAATCGCGGCCGTCCTGCTGCTCACAGGCTGTGCCGCGGACCCGCTTGCGGAGCAGTACCTGGAGGGCGACGATAAGGGGTACGTATCCGGAGATGGCAGCATCTCCGAGTTCGCCCCGGCCGAGCGCAGCAAACCCGTTGTGTTCGAGGGCACGACGGACACGGGCCTGACGGTGTCCAGTGACGACTATGCCGGCGAGGTACTTGTTGTCAACTTCTGGTATGCGGCTTGCGCCCCGTGCCGTGTCGAAGCGCCCGACCTTGCCGAGCTGTCTAAGAAGTACCAAGGCGCGGGCGCCAGCTTCCTCGGGGTCAACATCTACGATCAGCCGGACACTTCCCTGGCTTTCGCCAGGAATTTCGAGATTGCGTACCCATCGGTGATCGATGCCAACAGCGGGAGCCTTCGTCTCGCGTTTGCCGATCACGCCCCGCCCAGTGCCGTGCCGACCACGCTGGTGCTCGACAAGCAGGGTCGTGTTGCCGCTCGATTCCTCGGCCTGATCGAGTCCCCATCGTCGCTCGACACCATCATCCGCGACCTGATCGCAGAGGAGCTGTAGTGGGCACGATCGACCAAATCGTGGGATCGGGGAGCCTCCTGATCGCCCTGCCCCTGGCCCTTCTCGCAGGCTTGGTGTCATTCGCCTCGCCTTGCGTCCTGCCCCTCCTTCCCGGCTATCTCGGTTACGTCGGCGGGCTCGCCGGCACCGGGGGAAGCCCCGATCGCCGAAGGCTACTGCTCGGCGTACTGCTGTTCGTCCTCGGCTTCAGCTCGATCTTCGTAACGCTCGGCATCCTTTTCGGGGTCGCCGGACTGCTTCTCGTGCCGTGGATGGACCTGATCACCCGCATCGCCGGTGTCATCATTATCCTGATGGGCCTCGTCTTCATCGGAATGTTCACGCGGATGCAGCGCATGGTCAAGCCCAAATGGAAGGTCGCTACCGGGCTCGCCGGCGCACCCTTCCTCGGCATCGTCTTCGGCTTGGGCTGGGCACCCTGCATCGGCCCCACCTTAGCGGCGGTGCTAGCCCTCAGCTTCAACGGCGGATCCCCTGCCCGCGGCGCCCTTCTCGGAGCCTTCTACTGCCTGGGTCTAGGCATCCCTTTCCTGCTCGTGGCTCTCGGGTTGAACTGGGTCACTGGTTCGGTGGCTTGGCTCAAGCGGCACATCCGCGCGATCAACATCGGTGGCGGAGTAGTCCTTATCCTCGTCGGCGTGGTCATGGTCTCCGGGCTATGGACCAGGCTTATGTCAAGTCTTGGTGGGGTGATCGGCGGTTTTGTCCCGGCCATCTGACCACATCGACTCCCCGACTCCCGCTCCAAAGAGCTCGGGTATTACCCAGCCCACTCTGGGATTTGCGGGCTACATCCGCTTCTTCTGGCGGCAACTGACCAGTATGCGCACAGCATTGTTCCTGCTGCTGATGCTCGCTATAGCGGCGGTGCCGGGCTCGCTGGTGCCCCAGCGCAGTGCTGACCCAAACGGCGTCGTCAAGTACTTCAAGGACAACCCGGAGCTCGCGCCGATCCTCGACAACATCCAGGCGTTCGACGTCTACAGCTCCGTGTGGTTCTCCAGCATCTACCTGCTGCTGTTCCTGTCGCTGATCGGATGCGTCATCCCACGCACCCTGCACCACCTGAAAGCACTGCGCACACCGCCGCCGAAAACACCGGCACGGTTGGAGCGACTGGCAGGGTTCACCACGGTTGACTCCCCCGAGGCGGATGCCGCCGCCGCGATCGAGTCCGCCCGCACGCTCTTGCGCAAAAGCGGGTATCGCGTGCGGATGTTCGACGGGCCCGGGCTGTCGGTGTCGGCAGAGCGCGGATACTTACGGGAGACCGGGAACCTGGTCTTCCACACAGCGCTGATCGGCGTTCTCATTGCGGTCGGCATCGGCGGGAGCTTCGCTTACACGGGTCAGAGAGTCATGGTCGAAGGGCAACCGTTCGTGAACACACTGAGCGACTACTCGACCTTCAAGCCTGGACGCTTCTTCGACGAGAGCATGCTGACACCTTTTCGGATGGTCTTGGACGACTTCTCGGTGACGTATGAGCGGGAGAATTTCAACGCCTACGGATTCCCCATCGACTACACAGCGGATGTCTCCATTGATGCCCCCGGCAAGGGTGTTTCCCAAGGCTCGATCAAAGTGAATCAGCCGCTTCCCGTGCTTGGTTCAGACGTTTTCTTGCTCGGCAACGGCTACGCGCCCCGCATCACCGTCACCGACGGTGAAGGAAACGTGGCGTTCACCGACATCGTTCCCTTCCTGCCTCAGGACGCGAACCTCACGTCGATGGGGTTCATCAAGGCACCGGATGCGAAACCCGCACAGATCGGCATGATCGGCTTCTTCTACCCGACCGCCGCGCAGCTGCCGACCGGGGCGATGACGTCATCCTTCCCCGATTTGCGCGATCCGCTGCTGACGCTCAACGTGTACACGGGGGACCTTGGCCTGGACGACGGGGTGCCCCGTTCTGTGTATTCGCTTGATACCGAAGACATGACCCAGGTCGCCGGAGGGGACAGCGCTACCGAGGCCGTGAGGCTTCGTCCGGGTGAAACCGCGAACCTGCCGGACGGCCTTGGAACGGTCACGTTTGAGGATGCACGCCCTGCCAATTCATCGGCGGAGGCCGGCTACGCGGACAGCGTACTGCGGTTCGCCACGTTAGATATCACCTACGACCCGTCACGCGGGTGGGTTCTGGGATTCGCCCTACTCGCTGTGGGCGGCCTGTTGACCTCATTGTTCGTTCCACGGCGGCGCGTCTGGGTGAAAGCGGTCGACCGTGAGGGCGGGGGCATCCGCTTGGAGTACGCCGGACTCGCGCGAGGCGAGGACCCGAGCCTGGACGCCGCGATCGGCGACCTGGCGAAACGCCATGCACAGCAACTAGAGATGAAGGAATCCCAGTGACAATCGTGCTCGATGACTATTCGCTTCTCGCGATCTACTCGGCGATGGGCATCTATACGATCGCCTTCGTGATGTTCGCGATCGAGCTGGCCAAGCGGTCCGCCCGCGTGCCGGCAATCGCGGTCCAGACCCCCGCAGGTCAGCTGGCGAGCGTCAAGGGAGTGACCGCCACGCTGGAGAGTGTTGACGAGATACCCCCAGCGCCTCGTTACAAGTTCGAGCGCATTGCGTTCGCCCTCGTAGTGCTCGGCTGGATCATCCACGTAGCGGCTGTGGTGCTGCGGGGCGTCGCCCAGGGGTTCGTCCCGTGGGCGAACATGTTCGAGTTCTCGCTGACATCATCCGCCATCGTGGTCGGTGTCTTCATCGTGCTGCAGCGCTGGCAGGACCTGAAGTTCCTCGGGGTCTACGTCACCGGCTTCGCGCTGATCACGCTCGGGGTCGGCACCGTGAACTTCTACGTGCCGGTCAAGCCGTTGCCGCCGGCGCTGGACTCCTATTGGCTGATCATCCACGTGTTCGTGGCATCGCTGGGCACCGCGTTCTTCGCGATCGGGGCTGGGCTGTCCGTCGTTCAGCTGCTGCAGGCCAGGCGTGAGGCCGGCAAGAAGTCCCTCGGGCTGCTGAAGACGCTGCCGGATGCCGTGAAGCTGGAGAACCTCGCCTACCTGGTCACGGTGGTCGGTTTCGTGTTCTGGACCTTCACCCTCATCGCCGGCTCCATCTGGGCCGAGCGCTCCTGGGGTCGCTACTGGGGCTGGGACACCAAAGAGGTGTGGACGTTCATCATCTGGGTCGTCTATGCCGGCTACCTCCACGCGCGGGCCACCCGCGGCTGGCGGGGGGCGCGATCGGCCTGGTTGGCGATCATCGGGTTTTCCGCAGTGATGTTCAACTACACCGTGGTGAACCTCCTCTTCAAGGGCCTGCACTCCTACTCAGGGCTGTAACCGGGCGTAGAAGGCTCATCGAATCCCTATACTTCGATACCCTCCAGGGGTATGATGAGTGTGCGTGAGGTTCAGCGTGCCTGTGGAAAGAATAGGAGCCCGCCATGATGTGGGGAGACGGTTGGAGTATGGGCTGGTGGTGGCTGTTTGGGCCGCTGCTGTTTATCGGGATCGTGTTGCTGATCGTGCTGGTTGTGCGGGTGTTCAGCGGAGGCGGCGGCCGGGGTGGAGCATTCGGCGCAGGTGGAGCGACAGCCGGCCTGAGCCGGGCTCGTCAGATTCTGGACGAGCGATTCGCCAAGGGGGAGCTGACGGCCGAGCAGTACCGTGAACAGGTCCAGGTGCTCCGCGAGAACCCATAATGGAACCGATTACTCGCCGCGGTGCTTTGACGCTGGGCGGGCTGGGGCTCGCGGGCGTCGTGGTGGGTGGCGCCGGCCTGCTGTGGACGTCGTCATCGGCCAATACCGGGCAGGTGCAGTCGGGAAGGGCGTTCGCTCAGCCACCGGAGTTGCGCAGCGCGAACGGCTTGCTGCAGGTGCGACTTGATGTTGCGCGCGCCTCGGTGCAAGTCGGCGGGCACAGCGCCAGCATCCTGAGCTTCAACGGCGGTATTCCAGGGCCAACCCTCCGGTTGAAGGCGGGAGATCGGCTCGGCGTAACCCTACGCAACGGTCTTGAGGAACCCACGAACCTGCACGTGCACGGCCTGCACGTCTCGCCTGAGGGCAACGGTGACAACCCGTTCGTGATGGTCGAGCCCGGCGAAACCTTCGACTATGAATTCCTGCTGCCGGCAGACCATCCACCGGGCTTGTACTGGTACCACCCGCACCACCACGGTTTATCCGCAGGCCAGGTCTTCGGCGGCCTCTACGGAGCGATTATTGTCGAGGATCCAGTGCCGATTGAGGCGGCCCGGGAACGGGTGCTCGTGATCTCGGACATCACCCTGGACGGGCGGGGGCGCATCCTAGGTGCCTCCGCGATGGAGCAAATGCTTGGCCGCGAAGGCGAACTCGTGCTCGTCAACGGCCAGGTGAACCCCCGGCTGACTGCTCGCCCTGGTGAACGGGAACGGTGGCAGATTCTCAACGCCTGTGTGTCCCGATATCTGCATCTGCGCCTCGACGGGCAGCGGGTGCAGCTGCTCGGCGTTGACTCGGGCCGATTCGGTGCACCCGAAACCGTGGACGCGATTGTTCTGGCGCCCGGCAACCGGGCGGACGTGTTGGTCACGATGGTCGATGGCACTGTGGAGCTCGAGGCACTGCCCTACGATCGGGGTGGCCCGGGAGGCATGATGGGTGCTGGCGAACGGCCGCGCTCCGGAACGTCGACCGGTCGCGCCTCGCTCGCCACCTTGACAGTCGCAGGAGAGCGAGTGGCAGCGGCACCTGAAGTCCCGATCCAGCGGACGCCCCGTGACTTGCGCGGCAGGGCCGTCACGGCCCGGCGGGAACTGACGTTCGCCATGGGAATGGGCGCAATGATGGGCGGGAGCGGGTCGATGATGAGCTTCACCATCAACGGCCGGGAATTCGACGCCGACCGAGTCGACACCACTGTGGAAGCGGGCAGCGTTGAGGAATGGACTCTGAAAAACACCAGTCCGATGGATCACCCGGTGCACCTGCACGTGTGGCCGATGCAGATCGTGGAGTCCGCTGGTCGTGGCCCTGACACTGCGATCTGGCAGGATGTTGTCAACGTCCCGGCCCGCGGCCAGGTCCGGGTGCGGATCGCCTTCGACGACTTCGTTGGGCGCACCGTCTACCACTGCCATATCCTCGACCACGAGGATGCGGGCATGATGGGCGTCATTGAGGTGCGTTAGCTGACCCACCGGTTGGTGCCGCTCGCCTACGAGCGGACCAACCTGGCGATTGCTGCCGAGGCCTCTGCGATCTTGGCATCGGCAACTTCCCCACCCTCACGGGTGGCTTCCGCCACACAATGGCTGAGGTGGTCGTCGAGTAGCGCCAATGCAACTGTCTCCAGCGCGTTCGTCGCGGCCGAAATCTGCGTGAGGATGTCAATACAGTAGGTGTCCTCTTCGACCATCCGCTGTATGCCGCGAACCTGGCCCTCGGCTCTCTTCAGCCTCTTGAGGAGCACGTCCTTATTGTCTACATATCCGTGCATTTCAGTTCCAATTCTCGTTGGTGGCTAAGTATTTCGGGTAACTGTGGCAGGCGCCGGGCGATCATTTGCCGATGCCGACATAGCTTGAGTGAGGAGGTCCTGCCGCATGCCGAGCGACGTATCGGTCACCCTCATGGAGGTCTCGGCGTCGGGGGCGGCCCCGGTCAACGCGCGAATTGCGTCGATGGTTTCCGGTACGACAATAGCTTCGTTGTTGACTTGGTAGGTCAGGTAGACCTCGTCGCCTTGGACTGTTACAAGGTCTTCCCAGACAGCGACTTCCCACATGTCGCCACGGGGCCTGCCCAAGTCCTGCATCAATTCGATGGTCGAATTCAGGGCAACAAGGCCGTCCGCCATTCTGATGAACCCGATGCGCGGCGCGGCCCGGAGGGCCGCGAGGACTTCCTCCCGGCTCGCGGGGCGAGTGAGCTGTAGCGTCCAATAGTGGTTGTGGGTCTGGGTATGGGCGCCTTTGGCCGCGATGGTCACCACGTCGAGGTCGGGCAGGACAGTCTGGGCGTCCGGGCCCTGATGGGACGGAATTTTTTGTTCCGGAACCATCGTGTTCATGATTCCGCCCAGGTGTGACTCCCACGGATCGGTGGCGCGGCGGATGAGGACGCCGCGAGCTTTCGCCAACAAGTTCGCGTTCTGGAGTGCACCGAGGACGCGTACGATGCTCGTGGTATTGCAGGAGACCACGCGGGTTAGGTCGCGTCCAAGTGCGCTCTCGTAATTCGCTTGGGCAACGAACGAGTGCCCTGTGGTTTCGTGGGATTCACCTCCCTGCAGCACGACTTTGACGCCAGCCTGCCGGTACCGGGGCAAATTGTCTGCTGCCACGTGTTTGGGAGTCGTGTCGGCAATGACGTCCACTTGCTGCAACAAATCCTCAAGGGAGCCCGCGACGGGCAGGCCGGCTTGAAGCATCTCCTCCCGAGCTTGGGCGGTCGACGCAAACAACGGGAACTTTCCCACAGCGGATTGGATCCGCCAGTCAGTCACGATGTCCGCGACCCCGACCAATTCCATGTCTGGCTGTAGCAGTACCGCGTCAGCGACGTGCTTGCCGATAGTTTGCCCTTCCCGGCTGGAGTTGTCCGGCCTCTTCAAATTGCTGTTCAGGCAGTCCCACGCCGCGGTGCTCGGCCAGTAGGAACACCTCTTGGTCGCCGCCCCCAAGGGTCACGTACCTTCCGGACACCCCGACTTGGACAGGGGAGGCGTTACTTGGCTCCAGATGGATCACGAGACGTTTCGTGCTCAGACTGACATCGATGAGTTGCCCGCGGTAGTGAATCTGGAATTGGGCTTCCCCGAGGCGGGCGGGCAGCCGGGGATCAAAGGTGAGGGCGTTTGCTTCGATCTGCAGCCCCGCAAATGCGCGGACCACAATGTCGATCGTCCCGGACATAGCCCCCGGCTCACTGTCATACCCCTACGACAGAATCAGGCCGCAGCGGGCGCAGCGACGCCAAGAACGGCCGACTCAGGCCACTGATGAAAGATCGAGGCTAGAATCATGGCAGCGGCGCCACCGCGATCGCCCTTTCCTTTTCCCTTAGGAGTAAGCCATGAGCCAAGACGGTCACAGTACGCACCTCCCCACTGGGGGAGACAGCCGAGCGTTGCGCATCTCGGGGTGGCTGACGGGAGTGTATTTCGTCATCGAGTTGGTTATCGGGCTGTGGTCCGGGTCGGTCGCGGTGATCTCCGATGCCTTCCACACGTTTTCGGCTGTCGGTGGGGTGATGATCGCGCTGGTCGCCCAGCGGCTGAGCCAGCGCCCCGCCACGGCGAAGGAGACTTTCGGGTGGGCCCGCGCGGAGATCATCGGGGCTCTGTTCAACGGACTCTTCCTCACCCTGATGGCCGCTTATGTGTTCTACATGGGAGCGATGCGGCTGGCCGACCCGATCGAGCTGCCCACCACGGTGATGTATGGGGTGGCTGCCGGTGGCATCGTCACCGAGCTCATCGCATTCCGGCTGCTCTACCAGCGCCAGAAGACGAACCTGAACATCAAGGGCGCGTTCTGGCACATCCTGCAGACCTTCGTTGGCAGCATCATCATCATCATTTCCGCGGTGGTCATCCAGCTGACGGGCTTCCTCGCGATCGACCCGCTGCTTGGGATGGTCTTCGGCGTGGTGCTGCTGTGGGCGTCGTGGACCATCATCCGGTCAGCCCTGAGAATCTTGCTGCAAGGCACCCCGGAACACCTTGACCTGCGGGCGGCGATTGCGGCCCTGGGGGAGATCAAAGGGGTTGAGGACGTCCATCACGTGCACGCGTGGACCATCACCTCGGGGCGCACCGTCTTCTCCGCGCACCTGCACGTGGCGAACCCTTTCCAGCATGAGGCCGTGCTGGAACAGGCGTCCGACCTGCTCACCGATCGGTTCGACGTCTACTTCTCCACACTGCAGATCGAGCGCACCTGCCCGGCCGAGGCCGCCACGAGCATTGACATCACCAGACAGCCTTAGTGTAAGGTCTCCGAATTAGCTAACGGGTTCAAGTGCGACCCGTCCGCGGGCGACTTTCGCCAGGATGTCCTCGGCGGTCGCGGTCCACATGAAACGGCTTCAGGTCCTCGTTGTTGCCTTCGAGATAAGCCTCGATGGCCTCGATCAGGTCCGGCACGGAGCGAAAGACCCCCCCGGTGCTGTGCTTTGTCGGTCAGCTCGCGACCGCACCATGCTCGACCTGCAGATGCTGGACATCACCGCCGGTCCGATGGAAGTCGCCCCGACCGCGCACTACTCCATGGGCGGCGTCTGGGTCGAGCCGGAGGAGCACCGGACGGATGTGGCCGGACTCTATGTCATCGGTGAGGCGGCCAGCGGACTGCACGGCGCCAACCGGCTCGGCGGCAACTCCCTGATCGAGCTCATGGTGTACGGGCGGATCACCGGCCGAGCGGCGGCAGCGTTCGCGAAGGGCTCGGATGCCCCGACCCGCGACGTCGAGGCGGTGGCGGGGGCGCGTGCCGAGATCGAGGCACTGCTGTCCGGCGACGGCACGGAGAACGCCCGCCGCATGCAGCGAGACGTCCGGGCGATATCGCCACCCTTGCGGATGATGTCGCCCGCGACGAGCAGTTCCAATCCAAGGAGGATCGCGCGGCCGAGGGACCGGCGGTACGTGCGGTAGACACCGGTCGTCCTTTTCATGAGCTGCGCGAGGGCGATCACGGACGCGACGATGTCCCCGACCACGATGACAGCCACCCGGCACCCTCAATGGTGCGACCGACGAGCTCGATCGTTTCGGTGAACTCCATGAAGTCCGAGTCTTGCGTGGCCGGATGAGGGAGTGCTGGGAATCGCCGCCTCTCCACTGTCCGGAAGCCTGTGAGGCTGTCGTGCCACAGTTCGCACCCCGCTATGCCTTCGCGAGCATCACGCTGATCCGGTTCACCGGGTGTCCGGTTCCAGCGGACTGGCGAGCGCACCGATCCGCTCATGAGAACGCCGACATCACGCGCCTTCAGCCGTTGAAAGCGATCCCTGCGGGAAAGGGACACACTAGAGATTGATCCCTGATCCCTGATCCCTATGGCGGTTGCGAACTGATGGTCCTGACCAAGGTGTGCTCTGTCGGGGAACTCTCGATGAACTCCACCAGGCGGCGCGTCGTTCTCGACGGTGTGCCGATCGCAGTGGTGATGGACTCGGCCGGCACGGTGGGTGCACGCTATCGGGGACACCTGCACCCACGGGGAAGTCTCCCTGAGCGAGGGCTTCGTCGAGGACGACACGTTGGAGTGCTGGGCACATGGCTCCAAGTTCTCGTTGCGCACAGGGATGCCGCTGAACCTGCCCGCCTACGAGCCCCTCCCTGTATACGTCGTGACGCTGGACGGAGACGACGTGCTCATCGACCCGAAAATTCTGGCGCCATCCAGCGCTGTCCGTTGACCGGCGCGTCTTCCAGGGACGTCACCCGTCGAGACCGGAGACTTCATGCCGAAGATGTCCCGCATTGAGACGGCGTTCTGCCGCAGCTCCGCATGGGGTCACTTCGCGGGATCTGTCATCCTGCCCTGGGCACTTCAAGGCCACGATCTCAGCGGCGATGTACTGGAACTCGGTGCCGGCAGCGGAGCGGCGGCTGCGGCGCTGTTGCAGCGCGCACCTGGAATCCGTCTGACGGTCACCGACGTCGATGAGGGCATGGTCGCTAGCGCCCGAGGTCGCTTGGCGCGCCCCGGTCCCCAAGTGGAGCAAGCGGACGCCACGGCGCTTCCCTTCGAAAGCGCGTCGTTCGACTTCGTGCTGAGTTTCTTGATGCTGCATCATGTCCTGAACTGGCAGGCTGCCATCGCAGAAGCGGCTCGGGTACTCCGACCGGGCGGCCTGCTGCTCGGATACGATCTGACCGCCTCGCCGACAGCGAAGCTGATCCACCTCATCGACCGATCGCCGCACCGGCTTCTGCGACCTGCAGAACTGACAGTCACAGCGCGGATGGAGGGTCTCGATATGGCGGTACGCACGGGGCTTTTGCACCAGGTGATGCGATTCCATGCCCGGAAGTGAATCGGCCCGGGCGTTCATTGTTCGGCCGCGGCGTCGTCTGCCCAAAATGCGTTGAAACCGACGTGCCCCTGATTGAACTCGGTTGATGAGACATCGCCGGTGGAGAACGCAGCCGATCAATGTGTACTCGCTAGTGATCATAGTAGTTCGCGACTCCACTTCACTCCCTCCCGGGCTAGGCGGTTCACGGGCTCGTCCATCAGTGTGTGCGGGCGCCTAGTAGTACTTGGTTGGGTTGGTCCGGCGCGTTGGCAGTAGGGCAGCAGCTGAGCAGGCGGATAACCGCGGTTCGGAGTTCGCGGAGGATGCCGTAGAAGCTCAGGCTGCCCCTTGCGCTTTTGGGTCGGCGGCCAGGCGCTGGAGCGTGACCAACAGGTGAGCCGCGGTGACGAGGGTGACGTGGTGGTGCCAGCGCAGCCAGGTGCGCCCTTCGAAGTGATCCAGGCCGAGGCCGTGCTTGAGTTCGCGGTATTCGTGCTCGATCCGCCAGCGCATCTTCCCGAGCCGGACCAGCCTAACCAAGTACTACTAGAAGTCGTCTTCAGCAGAGGTGCCGCCCTCGTTCTCCCAGTTATCGAGGCGTCGCACCTTGAGGCTGTTGAACTTCTTGCGAACTCCCGCGCCGGACGTTTCGTCTTCGGCGATGAAGGTGACGCCGAATCCCTCCAGTGCTCGACGAAGGCGCCTCTTGGTGTCGCGGTCGAAGGCGATGCGGCCGTGCTCGAAGTCGCGAATCTGCTGGGTGGTGAGCTCGGACGAATTGGCGACGGCATCGGCGGAAACCTGGGCGAGAGCGCGGGCCGCACGGGCGAGGTCAGGACTAAGGAGCGCAACTGAAGTATCCATGCTCGAATTCTCGCAGTTCGCAGGCCCGGGTTCAGCAGTTGCACTCGGGCTCGCGTCGCCAGACGAACCCCTGTGTCAGAAGCCGCAGGCAGGAAACGCAATGGCACTACTAAAACCCGCGGTCAGTAGCGGGTCCGCTCGACCGCCCGCTAGCGACGATGCGCAGTGCGCTGCTGGAACCGGCGCGCGAGCTGGCGAGAACCAAGACCTTGCCGGCCGGGATCAGGTTCGACTTATGGAGAGCTGCAGGAGGCACGGGGCCGGTGCGTCGGCGGAATCTACGCTGGTTCGCAGCATCCTGGCGAGGTTCCAGGGCCGCTCGACTAGAGCTCCCGTCATTGGAAGCGCCTTGAGGCGAAGAAGCGCGGTCGCCAGGATCAGGAGGCAGCACACGAGAAGCGCAATGCACGCATTCGCCGGATCATCGACCAGTACTGACCCTGCTCCAGCCGGCGACGCGATCGCCAAGACGTCTTGAAAGTGAGGGAGAGGTGCAGCAGTCCCGGCTGCGACCAGCTCGCTGCTCAGCTGCGGCAGCGAAGGCGGCCACCGGCGCAGCATCATGTCCGAGCATTGTCGCCGGGAGGGCGAGCAAGAGGAGCAGGACGGCGCCGACTAATCGAAGCACGGTTGCGCTCCTTCCCCGCAGCCCACCCGGATTCCTGTCAGTGGGTGCCAATATGACGCTTCTAACGTACCACCCGGGGGTATCCTTGTTTTGCATCAAAACCCTTGACAATATACCCCCTGGGGGTACACTTGGTGGCACGGGTGGAGGAACAATGGAGCACAACGCCACGACGCATGGATACGTCGACAATAAGGACACGCTGGTCAAGCGGCTACGCCGTGCAGAGGGCCAGGTGCGGGGTATCCAGCGGATGGTGGAGGACGACACCTATTGCATGGACATCCTCACCCAGGTGTCCGCGACGACGAAGGCGTTGGAGTCGGTCGCCCTTCTCCTGCTGGAGGATCACCTCAGCCACTGCGTGGCAGACGCCACCAGACAGGGCGGGGCCGTGGCCGACGAGAAGATCCGCGAAGTCTCCGCGGCCATTGCGCGGCTTGTTCGTTCCTAACCCGACCGTTCACCATCAATAACAAGGAGCAAACTATGTGCAGCAGTCACACCGTCAATGATCTCGGACTGGCCGACAAGGGAAGCGGCGGCTGTGCGTGTGGCTCCGGTCACTCCCACTCGGCGCCGGCTCAGGCCACCGCGTCTGAGCAGGCGGTGACGACCACGCTCGCCGTCGCCGGCATGACCTGCGGACACTGCGTGTCGAGTGTCACGGAAGAGCTCAGCGCAATCGACGGGGTCCAGGCCGTCAACGTGCAGCTCAACGCCGGCGGCGTCTCCTCTGTCAGCGTCACCAGCGACTCCATGCTCGACCCCACCACCGTGCGTTCAGCCCTCGACGAGGCCGGGTACTCACTCGCGGAGGCCTGATACACGGGCCGGCGGGGGAGGAGTGTCGTTCGACTACGCCTTCCCCGCCCCACTCTCAACCGTCGATGATGTGGTCTGCGGCGCGATGGGAGCGAGAAAGTCCTGCCGCATGCCCAGCGACGCATCGGTGATGCTCATGGAGGCTTCGGCATTGGGCGCGGCCTCGGTTAGCGCGCGAATGGCGTCGATAGTCTCGGGCACGACGATGGCCTCGTTGTCGACTTGGTAGGTGAGATAGGCCTCGTCGCCTTGGACGGTGACGAGGTCTTCCCAGACCGCAACTTCCCACATGTCGCCGCGGGGCCGGCCGAGATCGTTCATCAATTCGATGGTCGAGTTCAGGGCGACCAGGCCGTCTGCCATTCTGATGAACGCGATGCGTGGCGCCGCCCGGAGGGCCGCGAGGACTTCCTCCCTGCTCGCGGCACGGGTGAGTTGGAGCGTCCAGTAATGGTTGTGCGTCTGGGTATGGGCGCCTTTGGCCGCGATGGTCACCACGTCGAGGTCGGGCAGCACGGTCTGGGCGTCCGGACCCTGATGGGACGGAATCTTCTGTTCCGGAACCATCGTGTTCATGATGCCGCCCAGGTGTGATTCCCACGGGTCGGTTGCGCGGCGGATTAGAACGCCACGGGCTTTCGCTAACAGGTTCGCGTTCTGTAGCGCACCGAGCACCCGCACGATGCTCGTCGTGTTGCAGGAGACCACGCGCGTCGAGTCGCGACCCAGTGCGCTCTCGTAATTGGCTTGGGCCACGAATGAGTGCCCTGTGGTTTCGTGGGATTCGCCTCCCTGCAGCACGAATTTGACCCCAGCCTGCCGGTACCGGGGCAAGTTCTCTGCTGCCACACGTTTAGGAGTCGTATCGACAATGACATCCGCTTGCGAAAGCAAATCGTCGAGCGAGCCAGCGACCGGCAGGCCCGCCTGCACCATCGCTTCGCGCGCCTGGTCGGTCGACGCAAATAGCGGCAGCTTCCCCGCCACCGATTGGATCCGCCAGTCCGTCACGATGTCCGAGACGCCAACCAATTCCATGTCGGGCTGTAGCAGCACGGCGTCGGCGACCCGCTTTCCGATGACACCGTATCCGTTGACGCCCACTGTGATTTTGTTCATTGCTTCGCCTTTCTCAACCAGGGTTATCTCGTCTCTTGAAATGCTGAATTCAACGGTCGCTTGCCGGCGCTCTCAACCAGCGAGAACTCCTCGCGGTCCCCGCCTGCGATGGTCACAAGCTTGTCGGCGACACCGACTCGGATTGGGGATGCGGTGCTTGGCTGCAGTTGGATTGCGAGACGCTCGGCGCTGAGGGCAACGTCGATGAGGTGTCCGCGGTAGTGAATCTGGAACTTCGCAACCCCTAGATGGGCGGGCAACCGAGGTGCGAAGGTGAGGGCGCTGGCTTCGGTTCGAAGCCCGGCAAAGGATCGGACAATGATGTCGATGGTCCCCGCCATGGCTCCCAGGTGAATGCCTTCTCGTGTGGTGCCGCCTTGGGTATCGTCCAGGTCGGCGACCAGCGCTTCTCGAAAAAGGGTCCACGCTCGCGATTCGTCGAACCGGCACACAACCGAGGCATGTACGACCCGGCTCAACGTGGAACCCTCCGAGGTTCGGGCGAGGTAGTAATCCACGGTTCGTTTTAGGTCTGCCTCGGTAAAGGGATAGCCGAGGCGGTTAAGCTGACTGATCAGGCCAGCTGGTCCCAGAAGGTAGATGAGCATGAGCGCGTCGGCTTGCTTGGCTAGCTTGTACCGGTTCGTTGCATCGTTTTCGGCTTCCAGGATCAGATCTAGACGCCCGATGTTTCCGTACTTCGCTCGGTAGTGGGGCCAGTCGAATTCGATCAAGTCCTCGTATCCGTCGAACTGGCTGATGACTCCGTCGGCATGGAATGAAACGGCGAGGGAACCTGCCAGACGGGACCAGTGGCTGATCTCCGCGGGGGTGATCTGGAGTCGGTCGATCAGATCATCGGCCTGGTGACCCGCCAGTTCCGTCATCACCTCGGACGCCCGGTCGCACACCCAAGAAAGTAGGACGTTGGTGTACGCGTTATCCGTAAGACCTTCCCCGGGCGCAGCAGGGTAGCCGTCATGGAATTCGTCCGGCCCCATCACCCCGTCCAGGTGGTACCGGTTCGCGCCAGCATCGAATGTAGCCAGCGACGCGAACATTCTCGTTACCTCGATGATGAGCTGGGCGCCACGCGCGGCTAACCAGTCGCGATCTCCTGTGGCTTGGAAGTGTTGCCACGCGTTGTAAGCGACGGCCAGGCCGACGTGTCGTTGCCGACTTGAGTTATCCGGCATCCAGCGGGCTGACCGGGTGTTGTAGATCCAGCGAGGAGTCTCCTCCCGTCCGTCGCTTCCGCTTTGCCAGGGGAACAGGGCACCTTTGAGGCCCTGTTCACGGGCGGCCGCCCGCGCGGCGTCCAGCCGCTGCCACCGATACTCCAAGAGTGCTCGACTCACCTGCGGAAGTCGCGACCCAATTACCGGCATGACGAACAGCTCGTCCCAAAAGACGTGCCCGCGGTAGCCTTCCCCGTTCAACCCCCGAGCGGTCACCCCGGCATCCAGGGTCATCGTGTGCTCCGAGATTGCTTGCAGCACATGGAATACGTGCAAGTTAAGGATCAGTTGAGACTGCCGGTCTGCGTCGAGGGTGATTCCGAACCGGTCCCAGAGGCGGCGCCACGCCGCTTCGTGACCGTCCAGCAGCGCGTCGAACCCGCCACCGTTCCGGCCCAACTCTTCCAAGACAGCGACCCCCGGCGATGAGATGGCAGCATCACGCGATGTTGCCAGCGCCGCCGTCTTGGTCGTCGTGACCCGTTCCCCGTCGACCAGATGGAGATTGAACTGCCGCTGGTGCCGGCCATCACCGCTTTCCGGATCCCTAGGTTTCGCATCCGTGCCGTCGAATTCGGTGCGCACCGCGACGGCGATGCGCACATGGCTCTGATTGGTCTGGACGTCACAGAGAACGATGTTGTCGTCCGTCTCGCTGAATACAGCGTCAGTCAAATGGGTCTTGCCCGTGCCGACATAGTTGCGGACATTGGTATTAGCCACGCGAGCGTCAATCCCGGCGAGGATGCTGACCGGGCCGTCGAAGCCCTGGGCGGTCACTGTGGTCTCCAAGGCGGCCAGATGCGCGTTGTCCATCGAGACCAGGCGGCGTTGCACTACCGCGACTTGATTCCCTTCCGGGCTGAGGAGGGTGGCGCGGCGGGTCAGCACGCCCCGGCGCAGATCAAGATCGCTCCGGTCATCCAGGACGTCGATCTCTCCCGTTGACCACCACGGGCCCTCGCCGAGGCGAACGTCGACCGGTAGCCAGTTGGGGACGTTGACGAGGTGTTCTTCTTCCAGCTCGCGGCCGTGGATGGTGCTGACCGTGCGGTTGTAGATGCCGGCCAGGTAGGTGCCCGGATAGTGGGTCCCGTCGTCGCTTCGCTCCGGGCGCGCACCTCTGGTGGCCATGTACCCGTTGCCCAATGAGGTGAGGACTTCCCTGTGGCCCTCATGTGCCGGGTCGAACCCGGCGTAGCTCAGCGTCCAGGGGTCGGTGCGGGAGGCGCCTAAATCTAGTTGGCTGACGTCTGACAGGACGACGTGAGCACCGGCATCCTCGAGTTGTTCGCGGTCTCCAGTGCGGTCGATTCCGACCACGAGTCCGAACCCGCCATTGCGTGCTGCGCGTACGCCGGAGACGGCGTCCTCGATGACCGCGACACGGTCGGGCGGCACCCCGAGACGATGGGCAGCTTCCAGGAACATGGCCGGATCTGGCTTACCGGCCAGCCCTAGGTCGCCGGCGACTTGGCCGTCGATGATCACGTCGAACGCAGTGTCGAGCCCTATTTCAACGAGCAGAGTGGTGGCGTTCCGGCTGGCGGAGACCAGGCCAACCGGGACCCCACCTGCGCGAAGTCGTTGCAGCAGTGCGGCGGTCCCGGGGTAGACGCGGGCGCCGTCACGCGCCAGCGCGGCCAGGAACAGGTCGTTCTTTCGAGCCGCGAATCCCGCGACACTCCATGCTTCCGGGGAATCGCCGGGCGAGCCCTCGGGAACGTGTATGTCGCGAGAAGCCAGAAAGGCGCGGATGCCATCTGACCGGCTCCGCCCGTCGACATAAAGCAGGTAATCCTCTGGATCGAATGGGGTGTCTGGTGTCGCACGGGATCTCGGATCCGCGACGACGGAGTCGAATAATTCCTGCCAGGCGGCCGCATGCACGGTCGCTGTTTGCGTTACCACGCCGTCCATATCGAACAGCACGGCGTCGTATGGCACTGTGGTGGCGTGACCGGGACGCTCGGGTGGCGGCAGCCCGCCGGAATGTGACGAAGTCATGTTTAGACGGGTTCCTCTAGTGCTTCGTTCGGGCGCTGGTTGGCTGGGCCGGGCGCGGCGGTCCATTGCCAGTTCTTGATGTCTGGCATGTCGTCCCCGTGGACGCGGATGTATTGGTGGTGTTCGATGAGTTTGTTCTTGAGCTCCTCCCGCACGTGTGCGGAGATGTCTTTGAGGCGCGGCACCCGGTCGATGGCGTTAATCGCCAGGTTGAACCGGTCGATTTGGTTCAGCACGCACATATCGAACGGCGTCGTCGTGGTGCCTTCCTCCTTGTATCCGTGGACGTGGAAGTTGCCGTGGTTCGTGCGTCGGTAGGTGAGACGGTGGATCAGCCATGGATAGCCGTGGTAGGCGAAGATCACGGGTTTGTCGGTGGTGAACAGGGCGTCGAACTCCCGATCCGAGAGACCGTGCGGATTGTCGGATTCATCTTGCAATCGCAGCAGGTCAACAACATTGACCACCCGGATGGACAGGTCCGGGAAGTGGGAGCGCAGGATGTCGACGGCGGCGAGGGTTTCCATGGTGGGGACGTCCCCGGCGCAGGCCATCACCAGGTCGGGTTCGGCGTGGGAATCGGTGCTCGCCCAGTCCCAGATGCCGATGCCCTTCGTGCAGTGTGCGATGGCATCTGCCATGTTCAGGTATTGCAGTTGCGGCTGCTTGCCCGCCACAATGACGTTGACATACTGGCGGCTTCGCAGGCAATGATCGGCCACGGATAGCAGGGTGTTTGCGTCCGGTGGCAGGTACACCCGCACCACTTCAGGCTTTTTGTTCAGTACGAGGTCGATGAATCCGGGATCCTGGTGCGAAAACCCGTTGTGGTCCTGCCGCCACACGTGCGAGGTCAGGAGATAGTTGAGCGAGGCGACCGGCCTGCGCCAAGGGATGTCGTTGGCGGTGTCCAGCCATTTGGCGTGCTGATTGAACATCGAGTCAACGATGTGGATGAATGCCTCGTAGCAGGAGAACAATCCGTGCCTGCCGGTGAGAAGGTAACCTTCGAGCCAGCCTTGGCAGGTGTGTTCAGACAGGATTTCCATCACACGTCCATCACGAGCCAGGCCATCGTCCTCGGGGACGGTGGTGGCGTTCCAGGCACGGTCAGTTGCCTCCAAGACTGCCGAGAGCCGGTTGGAGTTGTTTTCATCCGGGGCGAAGACCCGGAAGTTCTCCATGTTCTGGGCCATCACGTCCCGCAGCATCTGCCCGAGGACGCGTGTTCCTTCCACCGCCCCGGTGCCAGGTTCTGTCACCGGTACCGCATAGTCGCGGAAATCCGGCATCCGCAGGTCTCGCAGCAGGATTCCGCCGTTCGCGTGCGGATTGGCACTCATCCGCTGTTGCCCTGCGGGGTGGAGGTTGCGAATGGACTCGACGGGGGCCCCTGACTCGTCGAAGAGTTCCTCCGGGCGGTAGCTTCGTAGCCACTGCTCCAGGACTTGTCGGTGGCTCTCGTTCTCCCGCGCAGCGCTGAATGGTACCTGGTGGGAGCGCCATGAGCCTTCAACCTTTTTCTCATCGACCTCGGCCGGGCCAGTCCACCCCTTCGGGGACCGAAGAACGATCATCGGCCAACGTGGCCGTTCCGTTTCTCCTTCCTCTCGGGCGCGGCGTTTGATCTCCCGTATCTCATCTAGACAGGCATCGAGCGCGCGGGCGAAGTCCTGGTGCATCTGTTCGGGGTCGTCCCCCTCGACGTAATACGGTGTGTGGCCGTAGCCGCGCAGCAGCCCGTCCAACTCGTCCCTGTCGATTCTGGCGAGAACCGTGGGGTTGGCGATCTTGTAGCCGTTCAGGTGCAGGATCGGCAGGACAGTGCCATCACGGGCGGGGTTCATGAACTTGTTGGAGTGCCAGCTCGCAGCCAGCGGCCCGGTTTCAGCTTCTCCATCGCCCACCACGGCCGCGACAATCAGGTCCGGGTTGTCAAAGGCGGCCCCGTAGGCGTGGGACAGGGCATACCCCAGCTCCCCGCCTTCATGAATGGACCCGGGAGTTTCGGGGGCGACGTGGCTAGGAATCCCTCCCGGGAAGGAGAACTGCTTGAACAGCCGTTGCATGCCGGGCAGGTCCTGAGACACATCGGGGTAGGTCTCGCTGTAGGTTCCCTCCAGCCATCCCGCCGCGACCGGCCCGGGGCCACCGTGTCCGGGCCCCATGACGTAGATCATGTTCAGGTCGCGCTCGATGATGCTGCGGTTCAAGTGGGCGTAAATGAAATTCAGCCCCGGGGTGGTGCCCCAGTGCCCGAGCAGTCGCGGCTTCACGTGCTCGGGCAACAGCGGCTCTCGAAGCAGCGGGTTGGCCATCAGGTAGATCTGCCCCACGGACAGGTAGTTAGCCGCCCGCCACCAGGCGTGAATACGATGCAGTTGGTCGGGTGTCAGCACCGGCGCCTTATCCGACTGTTTCTGGGTGGCATTCATGGCGTTGCACCTTTCGCTTTTGGATAAGAAGGAGTGATTGACTGAGCGCCTATCGAGGCGAAGCCCGCTATTCGACTGTGCTCGGGTCGAGTTTGATACGGCGCAGCAGCTGGGCGTTCAGCGCGACGACGATCGTGGAGACCGACATTAATATCGCGGCGACTGCAGGGGAGATGGCCACGCCGGCGAAAGCCAGCACGCCAGCTGCCAGCGGGACGGCGATGATGTTGTACCCGGTGGCCCACACGAGGTTCTGGATCATTTTCCGGTAGCTCGCGCGGGATAGGTCCACCATGGACAGCACTGCGCGGGGGTCGTTGCCGGCCAGAACTACCCCGGCCGATTCCATGGCCACATCCGTGCCGGCTCCGATGGCGATACCGACCTCGGCCCTGGCCAGTGCGGGAGAATCATTGACGCCGTCGCCGACCATGGCGACCTTCAGCCCGCGAGACTGCAGCTCGCCGACCTTCTTGTCTTTGTCCTCGGGAAGGACTTGGGCGAACACTTCGTCGATGTGCAGTTCAGCCGCAACGGCGTCGGCCACCTGCTGGGCGTCGCCGGTGATCATCGCCACCCTGATGCCGCGCTTCTGCAGGGCGGCGATGGCCTGGCGGGACTCCTCACGGATTTCGTCCTCCAGGCTGACTGCGCCGATGACCTGCCCGTCGCGAATAACGTGAAGCACGGAGGCACCCCGGTCCACCCAGGGTTGGGTCTGCTGCGCGAGAGCTGTGGGGACTTCCAGTCTCTCCGCCTTGATGAGGTTGGGTCCGCCGACGGCGACGGCGGATGCGCCGATGTCGGCGGTGACGCCGCGGCCAGTCAGCGAAGCGAATCCGCTGGCGACGGGGACCTGGAGGCTGCGCTCCCGCGCCGCTGCGACAATTGCGCGCGCGGAGGGGTGCTCGCTGTCCGCTTCTACGGCCGCCGCCAGCTCCAGGATTCCATCACCGGTCATGCCTTCGATCGCGGCGATTCCGGTTAGGGCGGGCTGGCCCTTGGTCAGGGTGCCGGTCTTGTCGAAGAGCACGACATCGATGGTGCGCATCCGCTCCAGCGCCATGCGGTTCTTGATCAAGACTCCGGCGCGGGCGGCCTGTTCGGTCGAGATAGCGATGACCAGTGGAATGGCTAGGCCCAGCGCATGCGGGCAGGCGATGACCAGGACGGTGACCGTGCGGATGACGGCCTCATCGGGGTTGCCGAGAAGTACCCAAGTGATGAAGGTGATGATGCCGGCGCCGAGCGCGAAGTAGAACAAGAACGCCGCGGCTTTATCGGCTAGTGCCTGGGCCTTGGAAGAAGATGCCTGTGCTTCCGCGACGAGACGTTGGATGCCCGCGAGGGCGGTGTCCGCGCCAATTGCGGTCACCCTGACCCGCAGTGCGTTGTCTGTAGCGACAGTCCCTGCCACCACGGTGTCGCCGGGGCCGCGCGGCACCGTCTTCGATTCGCCCGTGATCATGGATTCGTCGAGTTCGGCGTGTCCTTCGGTGATTTCACCGTCTGTCGGGAGGCGCGCCCCAGAGCGAACGAGCACGATATCGTCGAGGGACAATTCTGAGATGTTGACGGTTTCTGTTCCATTGTCGGTAATTCGCTCGGCCTCGTCGGGGAGAAGCGCAGCAAGTGCGTCCAAAGCTCCTCGTGCTGAGCCGAGAGCACGCATCTCGATCCAATGGCCCAGCAGCATGATGACCACAAGCAGAGCCAGTTCCCACCAGAAGTCAAGGTTGAAGCTGCCGATGCCAAGGGTGGTGATCCAGGATGCGACGAACGCGACGGTGATAGCCATCGAGATCAGCAGCATCATGCCTGGCTGGCGGCTGCGTAGTTCGGTCCAGCCGCCCTTAAGGAACGGGAAGCCTCCGTAGAAGAAGATAACGGAGCCCAGTACCGGGGGAATCCACGCCGACCCTGGGAACTGCGGGATGCTGTATCCGAGTAGGTGCGAGAACATCGGGCTGAAGTAGACAACGGGAATTGACAGCACAAGGCTGAGCCAGAACTTGTTCTTGAACATCGCGGTGCTGTGTCCCGCGTGCTGGCCGTGTTGGTGGACCGCATGCTCGTCATCTACCGCCGAGTGCGCATGACCCTCGGGCATTGCCTGCCCATGGGTGCTGTGGTCGACGTGCTCGTCATGGCTGGCCGGCGCACTGCCCCGGGGGTTGCTTGGAATGTGGGGGTGAAGACTCATGGCGCCCACCATATACCCAGGTAGGGTATACCGCAAGCACCTACCCGGGTTGTGCTACATACCCTACGGGGGTATAGTTGCTGATGCCGGGCGACTCCGATACCCAGACAACTTGGAGAACACCATGACGACAACAACATTCGATGTAACGGGAATGACCTGCTCACACTGCGCCAACTCCGTGACAACCGAGCTCACCAAGGTCAATGGCGTTTCGGGTGTGCAGGTCGACGTCGCCAGCGGCCGTGTCACGGTGACCAGCGATGCGCCGGTAGACACCGCGGCCGTCGAGCAGGCGGTCGTCGAAGCGGGCTACGAACTCGCATCGGCCTAGATCAGGGGTTTCGCCCACAGGGTCACCCCTCGTAATCCACCACGCTAAGAAAGTAAGCACTATGCCAGTCCAGTCGGACACGCCCGGTTTCGAGGCCATCGAGTTAGCGATCGGTGGAATGACCTGCGCGTCGTGCGCCGCGCGCGTAGAGAAACGGCTGAACCGACTGGACGGTGTGGTGGCAACCGTCAACTACGCCACTGAGAAGGCTAAGGTGACATTCGACGCATCCACCACACCGGATTCGCTGGTGGCAGAAGTGGAGAAGGCCGGCTACACAGCGACACTCCCGGCGGTCTGTGATCTCGCAAGACATAGGAAACTCTCGAACCCTCAGGGGTTCGGGAGTTTTCTTGTTTGTGGTTGGTAGTCGCGGGTGGTGTCGATTGTTAGCTCCCGGAGCAGTTCTCCGGTTTGAGCGTTGACGACGCGGACGTGGAGGTCGTGGGCGAGGATGATCACGGGGGTTCGGGCGTGGGGTCGGCCGATGCCGATGTGGTGAAGTCGTCCGTTGACGCGCAGGGTGATGCTGCCGGCGTCATCGACGCGGTCGCGTCGGACTCGTTCGTGGGCGTCGGTCTCGCGTGTGCCTGTTGGTGCTGCTTTGGGTAGTCGCTGGTAGATGGTCGCGGGGGTCGCTCGGTGGGGCAGGGAGCGGTGAGGGCGGTCGTGGTTGTATTCCTGCGCGAACCGGTCGAGCAACTGCTGCAATTCAGCGATCGTGGTCGGCTGCGCGTTGGCCGCGCGGAGCCAGTTCTTCATCGTTTGTTGGAATCGTTCGACCTTGCCCTGGGTCGTGGGGTGCCCGGGGCGGGAGTTCTTCTGGTCGACGTTCAGGTGTCGTAGTTCGGCTTCGAACGCGTTGCGGCCTCCTGCTCTGCCTATGCCGGAGAGACGGGTGGTGAATACCATGCCGTTGTCGGTCAGTGTTGAGGCGGGAATTCCGTGCTTTTCGACGACTGCACGGAATTGAGCGAGCACGATCGGGGTAGTGATTCGGTGGTGAGCGGTGATGTTCAGGGCGTAGCGGGAGCAGTCGTCCAGCCAGGTCAGGATCTCGACGTCGCGGTCGCCGGCCAAGCGGTAATGGGTGAAGTCGGACTGCCACGTTTCGTTGGGCATTGCGGCTTCGAAGCGGATGTAGGAGG